>WLWD01001290.1_pt1 | contig 152673 bp, 103 predicted proteins | sample 6712731 | NCBI WGS metagenome assembly WLWD01 (sample SAMN12718690, study PRJNA576275) | sponge metagenome | isolation source: marine sponge | host: Mycale hentscheli | place: New Zealand: South Island, Marlborough, Capsize Point | collected 2014-11-01
TCTCCAAAGTAGTTATTGTTGCACTGAAAGACCGATTACTTTTATAATGTTTTGTCTTCTGTATTAGCTACATTTAAATCTACACTTAGCAACTAGATATTAGTTACTAGAGCATATTCACCAGGGTTTCATACAGAGTGGGGGTTGGCCCTGGGATCCCCCCACCCAGAATTTTTGAAAGTTAATAAAGTACATTAGCTAAAGTTGAATTTTACAAATAGTAGGAATATATAATCATACATGTGTGGGTGAAGCCCTGTTCACTATGGGTATAATTTTGAGTATATGACCATTTTAGCTTATAATAATATTTGTACTGTATATGGTACGGGATTTACACTATCCTAAGGCCTTCAGCTCTCGGTGATTTAAATCCCGTACTGACTGAATGGAGGGGTGCAACTTGGCTCTAGGCAATAGGAAACACATAAAACAAAGTTTTGATTGGACAGTTCAATTATTCATTTCCTAAGAGGTGGGTAGGAAATATATCCACTACGAATTGAGCAATCTGATAGGACAATTTGAGCGTACCATGTTATGTGTGTGTGTACATAATTATGTAATAGTTAAATTCCGTGAATCCTGCATTTAGAAATGCGAGGCCTCGAGCTGTAGTGTCAGGGCATAGCAAAGACACTACTCAAGACCAAGGATTCCTAAACATTGCTGGTTCCAAACGCGACTGTTTTAGAACATAGCAACGAATATAACCTGAAAAAACAAACAAAACAAAAAAATGTGACATCGTAGCAACAAGTGTTTGATTTACTTGATTTCTAAATGCCAGATTCTACTTGAATAGATTCACAAAATGTGACTAGCTATGTTTTAAAACACACATACATATATATTCTCCAGCCATTTGATCGGGCCTACATTGACAACCCAGGCCCCATGGTCGTGTTCGCCACTCCAGGCATGCTCCATGCGGGTCTCTCACTGCAAATATTCAAGAAGTGGGCGGAGGATGAGAAAAACATGGTGAGGATATGACTACAAGAAAAATAGGGGAAAACTGGCATTTTATTATTCTTTGATTAGATAAGAATGGCAAGATTATAGTGTGCTACTTGGCTCCAATAAAATTTTAATTGATTTTGTTGTTGTTGTTATCTGTTTTTGTTGTTGTTTTAGGAATTGTACAAATTATATTATATAGTACAGCAGTGGAGTTAATGCAACTAACAACTGTGTGGCTTCAATTGTGCTTAATTAATTTCTGTTGTTGTTTGCAGTTGTTGTTGTTGTTGTTGCTTTACAAAAGTATTTATGCTAGTATGGCTATAAACTACCAAACAGCTGTATATTCAGTCACTCTCGGTTGTAATAATTATAATAATTATAATAATAGCAACTTTTCTCAGTTTTTTACAGCCAATACAGGTATATGTTGAACTAATCCAACGTCATTTCGGATTCTTGCCGATTTCAGCAAGAAGTTGAAACATCGGGTTAAGTTTTAATTTGTTGGCTGTCCTGCTACTATAACTGTGTTGAAAAATTGTAATCGATTTAGGTGCTATAATTTCCAGCTCACTGCTACCACATTGTATTTGCAGCTGATCATGCCGGGCTATTGCGTGGCGGGAACTATGGGGCATAAAATTCTGGGAGGAGCCAAGAAGATTGAGATAGACAAGAAAGTGGTCAACGTGAAGCTGTCAGTACAATACATGTCATTCAGGTGAGTGGAAGATGGGTGGGTAAGGTGTGGTCACTTGGATTTGAGGTTTATGTGTGGGATGTAAATGTGAAATATGCATTAAAGATGCTATTGAATACTTGTTACTAAAAGTTATTATTATCATCATTACTAGTATTGTTGTTATTTAGATGGTGGCTACTTTGATTGTTTCTTATCTTTCTCGTACTCTATTCTGTATCTGCAGTGCTCATGCCGATGCAAAAGGCATTATGCAGCTGCTTCGTCAGGTAAGGGGCGATAGAACTAAAAAATCTATTGTGGTGCACTATTGTGTTTGTGTGCATGAACTTATCTGCTACTATGTTTATGCTTGAGTCTTTTTTTACATAGTTATTTTGTAGTCATTCTCGGCTGGAAGAATTATAATAATAGCAAATTTTCTCAGTTCTAGCAGCCAATATTATGTTAATTAAAACTTAACCTGATGTTTCAGCTTTTTATTGACCCCTGAAGAGGACTTCAAGAAGAAGACTAAATGTCGGGTTAAGTTTTAAATTAAACATATATTCACTGTCAGAACTAAGAAAATTTGCTATTATGGTTATTGACTGAATCGTGGTTACTGTTGTTTGAATGGATCTTAGCCATTATTATATCCGATTAAAATAGCTGCAGCAGGTGTGTGAGTGTTTGTCTCAACTCTAGGTGATACTTCAAATGTTACAATGGAGTAATTCTTATAGATATATCACACTGTACTAGTGTATTTACAGCCATTTCCCCCTGCTGCATAAAAGTATGTGTGGTGTCTTCTCACCCTTTTTACTTCAACAAAATGATTTCTGGAGGTTTTAAGCATTCATCGAATCGTTTTTTTTTTTCCTTTCCTTTAATGCTTTGTTGTTGTTTTATTGTTATTTTCAGGCTGCTCCCAGGAATGTGATGTTAGTCCACGGGGAGGCTGCCAAGATGGAGTTTTTGAAGCAGAAGGTGATGCAGGAATTTGGTATCAAGTGTTTTATGCCAGCTAACGGTGAGACTGTCACCATCCCTCCTTCTCCGATCATCACTGCCAGCATGTCTAGACTGCTCTTCAAACGCTCCTTGGACCAGCTCTATAGTGAGTAGTTAGTGTGTGCATGTGTATTTGTTATGCATATTTTTGTTTTATTGTTGCTGTTTATTATTGTGTTTTATTGTTGCTGTTTATTGTGTTTTATTGTTGTTGTTTATTATTGTGTTTTATTGTTGTTGTTTATTATTGTTGTATTGTTGTTGTTTATTATTATTTCAAGAGTTTTTAAAAGAACTAATCGTAGTATGAACTACACAAGGCGAGTGAGCTAGCCTAGCTAGCCATAAGTACTAATTTATTGCATGTATGTATAGTTCCATACTCAGTAAGTGCATTAGTTTCTTTAACCAGCTGCGTATGAGTAATTGGCTAGACCTAACTGCTTAAACTTTCTGTGTCAACCGCCTAATGAAAGGGCATCATTATTACTCCATCTCGCGCACTGCTAGTGATTACCACGTTCATATGTCCATTACTGACTATTGTAATCAATAAAAGTATTTATAACTTGTTTGTGTAGCAACAGCCCCAAGCTCAAAGCGAGGGACTCACCCCGCACATTCTGTACCTACTAATGGGCTTCTGGTGGTGAAAGATGAGGTAAGGTGTCATCATGAGTGTAAGTTACATAATAAAATAATAATAATAGGACATTTTTCTCTTTTTAACAGCCAATATTTTTATTATAACTTAACCCGACGTTTCAACTTCTTGCCGAAGTCTAATTAAAAATATTGGCTGTTAAAAAGAGAAAACTGTCCTATTATTATAATTATTTCAGCCAAGAATGACTGAATCATCATAATAATAGTAATAATAATAATAATAATAATAATAATAATAATAATAATAATAATAATAATAATAATAATAATAAACAATAAAATGACTTAATTATTATTTAGGTACACTGAACAGGCGCTATAGGAGAGTCTGTTAAAACAACTCTGTTGTGGAGTATTATTAAGTCCTAATAGAATAAATTGTTGTTGTTGTTCATATAGACACTTCAGATTTTAGATATCTCTGAAGTTCAGTCTCGTCTTGGGCTGGCACCGCACGATGTCATGATAAGCCACACCCTCCCTCCCTTAGACACTCGTAGCCGACCTCCGGCCGAGTTCATGGATAACTTGCTGGAAGTCATGACCAAGATTTTTCCAGATCAAGTGATGAAGTTTGTTCCCAGTAACGCCTTCAAGATACAAGTGGGTGAGAGGGAAATCTATGTAGAGGTGATCACCTTTGAACCCATGCAAGAGATACTGGTTAGCTGGAACTTGAAGGTAAGTTTGCTGTGTTGTCAAACTAAAGGTGATAGTTGGGGGGTGTGGTGCTTGGGTGGAAGTGACACGAAAATTAAAATATTTTGCTTGTTCAGTTTACTCGTTGATATAACAGAGTGAGAGCTGATAGGTGAGTGGGTGCAGTGAATGTGTGGGGGTGGGTGGGATGTGTGTGTGGTCAACAGTGAGTGGGATGGTGTGTGGTGCGGGTAGCATGTGAACAACTGAGGTAGCATGTGAACAACTGAGGAAAGACGGAAAATTAGATGGGATGGCAACAAAATGAAGTGAGGCTCAATACGAAATAGACATAACAGAACGAGAGTGAAAAAATAATACAGTGTAACTTCAGCTATCTGAACTTCAATTATCCGAACACTTCAGTTCAGCATGTGCAGACTCAAAGAATTGCTTGACCACACCCCTTCATATGTGTTTTAGAATACGTTTTTCTGTGGTGTTCAGATACCATAGCATTTCAGTTATCCGAACACCTCTCAGTCCCAACGTGTTTGGATAACTGGAAGTCCTGCTGTAGTACGTGCAAGTTTGTTATTATTTGCTGTGTTCTGTTATTTTAGGATGAGAATTTGGGAGAGTTTGTTTTTTCTACAATGGGACGAACATTAGGGCGTCTTCTTACCTGAGTTCCAAGATGTGTTGTGTTTTTAATGGCCGGATGTACTGACTGACATCACTGATCCCTGCACAGCTGCTCTTGGAACCTGCCATCATCAATCATTCTCTTCCTCCTACTCATCCTTCATTTCGTACTAACATTGATTTATATGAGTTAATCGACACCTTATCTGACATCATTTGACATCACTTATATTAATTAAACATTGCAGGGGCAGATACTTGGGAGGTGTGGCTGTTGGTATGTCACCTTTAAAGGCGCTCTGTCTTGTGGAAGATTTTCCAGACAAGAGGACTGCCGGTATGGAGACTTTGCTTCTGGTGTAATATCCAGAAATATAAAATTGCCAAAATTTGTTTTATATCTGCTCTTAGCTCTGAAATAAACTGAAGGAATGGGTCACTGCTCATGCTCACTAGCTTCCATGGCTTTTCTTCAGTCTATGTTACTCTGGATGCCACCATAAAAAATTAGATGTGATGATTTTTAGTGCATTAGGGTGGAACAGTAAGCTAACTCTGAAGCCACAGTATGGCATTGCATCCTATCGGGTGCTGGTCACTCAAGTTTGCTGTGTCTATGAATACCGCTATCGCCACGCCCGTGAATAAATAATTATGTTGCTTGCTCTCTGGCTGGAATAGTAGAGCCACCTGTATGTGTCTTGCCTTTAAACACTGGTCTGGTGAGCTATTTGTTCTGAGTATCATCTGTGGGCTCTACACAGTAAATGTTGCCATGGAGAGGCACAATGAGGAAAAGTGTTCGAGTCAGATGCAAGTTATGGAAGGAGTTCAAGCCATTGCAGAGGAGGCCATAGTTCAGGAAGATTCTGAGACACAATGCTGTCACTCGTCTGCAGGAAAGCAGGAAGTATTGGGAGAAGAGGAATCGGGTAAACCAGGTGAAGGAAAAGAGCTTGCAAGGAAGGAAAAAGTGATTTATATACCTCAAGAGCTAGTTCAGAGTAGTATTGTGGGCTCAATTACTGGCTGTGTAAGGCACTGCTGTAAAGAAGATATAATTATTATACAAGATATAGTCAAGCATTGGCCATGAAGATTTATTAAAGACAAGAATTGTTGAAATTATTGACTCCTCTTTTCTGATGGGATCCGGTCATGGTGAAAAGGGGAAGCCATATGAAGCCTCATTGAAAACCCTCTCCTTTAAGCATGTTTCTCCTAGTCACATTGTTGCACATGCCCGATCCTTACCAGCCGTGGACGCTACCAACTCGCTGTGTCAATAGATGGGTTAGAAGTAGAAGGCAGTCCACTTTCGATCCTAGTCTCAATACCCCCTTCTGAGCTGGGCAGAGAAGCTTGAGCATGGGAGGTTCGTAATCCGTACTGCATGGCGTTGGACTCCATGGAGAATATCATAGTGGCTAGTTTCAAAGGGCACATTATGAAGTACGGCAGCAAGAACGGTCAGGAAGAAGTGCTGGTGAGGTGCGCACAGATAGAGTTATTTGTAATTTGTGGCATAGCACTGGATCGTGCCAATAACATTTACTGTGTGGACAAACTAAGCGGCAGAGCTATGAAGTGTGATCAAGATGGCGGTAATGTCAGAGTACATCATCTAATATTGAAGGAGAGTGCAGAGGGGATAACAATACTAGAAGAGGGAGTGTTTTTATTTGAGAAATTGTCTCCTGGTACTATTCTTGTGTGCAACAGAGATCTTCAACTAACCAGATGCATCCATCACAGTGGAATGGCCATTGATGCACCCAAAAACATGTACATCTGTGATCACACTAAATCACTTATTCGAGTCTTTAATATTCATGGAGTTTATCAACGCAATTTTTGGTCGTGGTGCAGATGGAGTGAAATTGCTCCAGCGACCACAGAGTGTTTGTGTGTCTGGCCAATACGTTTGGGTCGTAGACAAAAGGGCTGTATCCGTGTTCACAACTGTCGGTGATCATGTGACTACATTCAGAAATTGTTGTGGGAAGGAAAAGGGTAGATTCAACTTTCCTCTGTGTGTGTGTGCAGATATGAATAGTGTTGTATACGTGACCGATATTGGTGTCAGTAATATTCAGATTTTTTAAAGTTTACACTGTTCTGCAACATTATTAAAGTTACATCAAGTTCCTCGTTGATACTTTATTTTCAGATTAGCTCCTCATTTCACAGGAAAAGTTCTAAGGTACATTGAACTCTATAATGCATTCATTTATCAATTCTCCTACACTTAACATATTTGGCTGTGCTTTTGTGTATTGTATTGTATAGCTTCTCTTCCGTAGCAGCTAGATGAAGAATGGTAAGATAAGAAGGGCCTAAGTTAATTTTGGTCAATTTGTACAACTTCCAAATTTATTGGAGAAATCAAAACAATTGACACAACAATAAAGAGATAAGAGCATATAAAATGCAGTAGGGAATAAGAGATCAAAGCTGTATAATCACAAATTTGACAATACGTTTCAAAAGTACTAACACAAACAAAGTTACAGACAGACAGAACAATATGCAGATGAGAACAAAAGACCTGGAAGTAAAACATGCTCAGTGACTTGGCATTTCTTGACACGCTAAGAAATTTGAGAGCCTCTTTGCTGGCTATTTTTAATTTAGAGTCTTATTACTGCTCTGGTTGTGTGAGGAGTTCATCTTCCTCCTGCGGAATGATGATGGACGTCTCAATAAGCTGGGACTTGATACCAGGTGCTGGCCCCTCCCCTTCAGACTCAGACCCGCCCCCAAGCATCAGGAGCGTCGAGGACTGTCCTGTTGACCACATCTGAGCTGAAAACAGAATAAAATTAATATTGAGATTAAATCTTTTTTTTTTAAAAGAAGGTATTTAAAAAACCAATTTGAAACAGATAGTGTAATAAATCAATAACCAAAAACACATTGTTCAGTTGAAAGAAGCAATTTACCCATAATTTTTACACACAGAGAAATAAAATTGTACAAGACTTTATATTTGCACCACACATAACTAAGATGCTGGTCTGATAAGTGAACTCAAGACCTTTCTTTACCCATGGTAGGGGTTGAGTAAAAGATCGCCCATGACACTAGCAAAGTTGCTCTATCAATTACAACCTAGGTCATGCGTCTGTATGAATACTTACTGGATGAAGTGGTGATCGCCGAATTGGGAGTCTGAGTGACGTTCAAATTTTCATCATCCAGTCCCCCAGAAATTCCTGATGTGTAAACCGTCTCTTCAGTACTAACCGTGTCACTCAACGCATCTGTCGCATGGGCCAATTCCACTTCAGGGGAATGAGCTAAAGGTGACCCGGCCTTGTTGCCCATAGAGACCACTGACAGCTGGTCTCGTTGCTGTTCATCTGCCGCAGATGACACTTTCGTGGCAGTGACAGTGTCGTGGCTGCCTAGCTCTGTTGGGAGAATGTCGCTGCTTAGAGTGCCGTTCACGACACTTTCAGAAATGCTGAGGGGAGCTGCTGAAACGGAAGTGGGTGTGGTTGCCGAGACTGTGTTGGAAGCAACGGCTTCGTTAGTGAGGTGCTGAAGGAGAATAGCTTGGAGTTGCTGGAGCTGCTGCAATTGCTACAGGTTGTGTGTATGCACAGGATAAAAGGATTACAGTTGGGTAAAGGATCGACAATGTATAAATGCTAGCTCAAAAATAGGAATTTTTACTTGGTCACACCTGACAATGTATCTTCACATACGGAGACCCCACCAATGAGGTTTTGAGACTAGCTGGTCTACAGAATAAAGAGGAAATATTCTAGGTGTTGAGTAATCCTTGAAAGCTGTAATAATATTTCAAGTCACTGGAGGGAATCATTTATTTATTTGCATTTTGCACACAAGGTCAGCAACCACATGACATCTTCACATACAACAATGAACCTACATTACTCCGAATTCAAACTTGACATCAAGCAAAAAAATTATTCTTTTTTTTTTTTGGGGGGGGGGGGGGGAAGATAGTCAAAACTGTAGGTAATTGTCAATTCTTGTCTTGAACCTTGGCGTATTTTGAAACAAAGTTAACAACAATCCTCTAACAAATTCCAGTACATCAAAATCTACGACTATTAGTGGTTATTAGAGATTACCACTACACTATTAAGTCCATGAAATACTGACAGTGTGACAGCTCGCATGCCATAGACACACATGCATTATACCGGATAATAGAGAGAAAGAAGATATTGTACTAAATAAAGTCATGTGCATGTGAATTGTACGCATGCTTTAATCACTCCTTTTCTAATAACCTACCAATGACTGTGCCTCAGACTCTTGTTGTTGCTGCTGTTGTTGTTGTTGCTGCTGCTGATGTTGCTGCAACAGCAGCAATGCCTGCAGCTGAGAGAGCTGAACCTGCTGCAGCTGGTTGTTGTCCATGCCTCCAGCTCCAGCTCCAGCCCCACCCCCTCCTCCACCACCGCCGCCTCCTTCTTTAGGCCCCAGCGACCCCAACTGCTGCTGGAGTTGCTGCAGGATGGCCACCTGTGCTGCTACTGTCTGTTGCCTCAACAGTGCATCTTCCTCATTGCCAGAGTTCACCTGGTAAGAGAGAGAGAGAGAGGCAAGGTGAAGACACACCTGAATTTGTTTCTTCATGATGTTGCAACTATAAATCATGTAAGCCGCACACAATTACTAACTCAGACTACACACATGTACTATACACTTCACGCCACCCAATAACCATCATTTGCCCTCGAAATTAATGAGTATAATTTTGAGCATAAATTGGTTACTATAATGGGAACTGCTCCAAAGCATGATAAGTAAAAAATAGTATCATAATGCCTCCATGCTTAGTGAGGACAGAGGGAAGCAGTACAAGGGAACTACATTCTCACACTCGCTAGCTCCCAATGCACCATCCCTACTCATTAGCAACATGCAAGTATGTACTTTCAGTTGCAATTTAAGCTTGGGCCAAAAACTAGTTAATTCTTGACAATGTAACAATCTACTTGGAACAATAATTCGTTTGATTTTATAATATTAAAAAATAAATAAATAAATAAAAAAACAACAAAAAACAAAACAAAAAAACACACAACAAAAATACAAAAATGTCACTAGAGCTGCCTTTAAGCATGAAAATAATACTATGCTGGCGTATCTAGTAAATAGAGGGTGTTTCAGTTACTGGCATATACTAATAACACTAATACAAGCAGAGTCCCTTACCATCTGTACCTGCTGTATCAGCATACTGGTAGCAGTAGCCAGAGCATTGCCAGAGCCCATGCCCTGGAGGTGCAACAACAGAGCCTGGCAGAACTGATCTAGCGCATTACTGCCGGAGTACAGAATCTTATTACTGATCACCCAAGTGCAAAGATCATTGGCCCACTCCCGCTGGTTTAGGTTCAAATCCAACCCCGAGTTACCAAGGCGACCCGAGATTCCTCCCTGACTGTGCATCTTATGGATGTACTCTATACACATCTCTAGAATCTCAGCTTTGTCCAGCTTCTTGGAGCCATACTGCCGACAGTCAGGGACTAGAGTTTTTAGAGTCTCCAGGCACTGGTTGATCCGATCTCTTCGTTTCTTCTCTATGGTTTTGTGGGAGTCCAAATAATTCTAAGCAAACCACAAGAAATTTCAGAGTTAGTCATTATCCCACACAATTGCATACAGTTGGCAAATTTTTAATATAGACTATGGAAATACCATAGTATATCACTATGGCAGGGCCGCATGCCAAGGCAGGGATGCCCCAGGGCTTCCGTCCTACTTTCCCTATCATCATCCAGAAATATTAAATAAATTAAGACACACTCTAGCAAAAATATCCAGACCAGAGAGGGCAGGCTAGGTTGCTTGCCAGTGCCTATAGTGCTCTCACACCACTGTCACAGATACCTTACACATAATACAATACAGTAGAATGTCAGAACGTGGGTCAACCAGACATAGAGAATGGCTACAGGCAAGAGGAAAAGAGTGGTGCTAAGACAAGCTGGAAGTATGCTGCTTATCAAAAAAAAGTTAGTTGGAGGCTGCTTTTAACCATAGAAGCAGCTGTATTAGTAAAACATGTACATTGGCTTACCCCCAACACTGACTAAGGTCAACCTCTCCACAGAGTTCAGTTATCCGAATATTCACTTATCTGGACACCCCCTCCGTCCCATTGTGTCCAGATAACTGACATTCTACTGTATGTATATGGGGTAAATCCAAGTGATTTGATGATCCCTACCCAATTCCAAATTAGTTTACTACACAAGGTTTCTCACCCTGGATTTCTTGCGAGGAAGATCGGCCATAGAAGAAGGCATGTGAGAATTCATAGACATGGGAAACTCGTTCATTTCAGTCACCCTGTAAACAAAATAAAAATTAGAACAGTCAGTCAATCTACTGACACATAAAACACAAAGGCAGACTAAAAAATAAGAATAGTTACGGAAAGCCACTCATTCTAGCACTTCAACCTGGACAAGAACAGCTACAATATGCCCAGCAAGTCCTCACCACCAATTACTTCTACTTCTGACTCATCTGACGTCCAATCACGTGGAAAACACGAGGACTAACAATATTCACAGAAAATAAAGTAGGAGGAGACCACCTCCAATACCACACAACATGGCCTCTCATATTCATTACCCAACACTGAGTAAGTAGAATCATGACTTGAGACAAAATATTTACAACCATTTTAGCGGTATGGACCTGCCCTCTTGTTAAATGAACAACAAAGTGGATGAAATAACCCGACATTTAAAGAAAAGGGGGAGGGAGGGGAGGAACAAGATCAGGCGAGAATAAACAAATAGAAAACGATCAAACCCTTACGGCACTGAATCAGGGTGGCTCCTTTTTCCTAGTAAAATGCCTTGAGGAGGGGAAGTGGGAGGTTCCACTGGAATGGAGACCACACCCATTCCAGGCATGGAGAACGCTGATGATTCGGATTCCAGTACTTGTGTTGAAAGAGCCTGTGCCTCTATCTGAACCTGAAACATGCCAACACACATGTTGGAATGATGCATGCACAGATCTGATCATTCAGTCTAGTTTAATACATCTGCCTTTTTTAAATAATAATAATAATAATAATAATAATAATAATATACGTTGAGCCCAAATGATGCCAGTTTGTTTGTTTGTTTCTTAACATTAGACCATTTTACCAGTTTGCTTCAGTCTCCTATTGGAGATTTCATTAACCCATTGCTTACGCATTAGTGGATTCAAAATGAAACAACTAGAAAGGAAGGGCAAGTCCTTTCATTTAACAAAGCCTGCATTGTTTTAAGAGGAATTTACAAAACAGTTAAAAAATGTACAATGCTTAAGTAGACATAATTTCTACTGCTCAGAGATACAGTGTCTCCAAAAAAATTAAACATCCTTCCATTGATACATGGACACAGTAATAGGAAAGATAAGAGTACCTCTGAATAAAGAAACATGACAGTTACTAACTTCAAACAATTTTAGGAAACGTACTGAGGTAATTTTATTTACTTTCAATTAGTATGATGGAAAACATCAACAAGTAACCAATTACCTCTGATGTTGACACCAAGATGTTGTCAGGGTTGGTTATTATCATGTGCTGGTCTATAAGCGCCCCTCCAACACTGCTACCAGCTACAGGTATGTCGTCCCCAGACGCCACCACTTCCACCGTCTCCACGTTGTCCATCACAGAATGGCTTTCTTCTCCAACGTCTATTTCCATTGGTCTTTTAAGATAAAATGATGTACCTGCTGGGCAATATTTGAAGTGGTGTTATTCACGATTGTTACACTGTAAGAGTGTCCATTTTTGTTTTGTATTACCTTATTTAGACAATGCTTAGGAACGAAATTCATACGACGACTCCCCTCGAAAGCTGCAGAAATCGACCTCCTCTTTTGGGTTGGATACGAAGGGGTGAAACGCCCCCCGCCGGAGCGGCCTCTACGGCCTCCCTCCTGCCTTTCCACCGCGCTCACCTTGTTGCTCGGAAAAACTCTAAGATTTGTTTACCGCCACTTCTCAAACGTTAATCTGTCTCCTGATCTCACGTGGAATCATGTGCTGGAAGAAGGCAGCCATCTTTGGGGTCACTTCAAAATAAAATTTGTGACCGTATAATGTACGGCCCGTATTTATAGCACCGTGACGTCATCAAAAGCGCATTTTTTTTTTGAAAACTTTAGCGCATTTTGCGCATGCTCAGAATACGGCTGCGAAAAACAACAATAATGGAAGGAGACGACTGTACAGCTTTGGGGTAAGTGTTACTTTGTGGGTAAAATTTTATATCTTAAATATGAACATTATCACCAGGAAATCTTTCTCCGAAAGTACGGGGAAGTCTAGTGACAGCGGTGAGATATCTGAAAGAGATAGCCTAGAATTTAGTATAAAGCAGCTTATAATGGAAATAAACAACAAAAGAAAGAGAGATAGTGCTTTAATTTGTGGTAAGTGATTTGAACTTATGTGTAATGCTTTAGAATTTAGAGTGAAATTGTAATTTTTTTTATTTTATATATTTTTTTTTTTACAAAAGAATGTTGTCTTCAGTTATCAATACAGTAATTATATGTTGGAATGTCTTATTTCTCACAGACTATAAGAAGGCTTTGGATTCTTGGTCTACTGAGTCAGCAGAGACCATGGAAAACAGTATCCATGAAGTTTGTGATTCAGCAAATAAAGCTTTAGATAAGAAATTACAAGAACTTTATTCTGTTATGGAAGATATTGGTCAGTGTAGTTTATGTAAATTATGAGAGTAACTTGATGTATGTTAATGAAATTTTATATTATGTGGTATTTGTATGTCTGTTTTCTTGTGTGTAGCCAAACTTGAAGAAGAGCTGACATCTTTCAAAACAGGTCTATCAAGTCTCCTTGTAGAAAGTTCATTAACAGCAACAATGTGATATTTATGTGCTCTTGTAAATGTGTAATGTATACTGTCAATACAAGTAATTATGTGGGTGTGCCACACAAAATCTCGCGCGTATTTATTTATTTTCACTCGGAGCTTATTAGGTGGGTGTGGCGTCAACATTGCTGACGCAGCAGTTAGGACAATACAGAGACAGAGCTGCTTACAGTCTGTAAACTTTTCGCTATAGAGAAGGCGGATGGACTGGAAGGTGATTATTTTGGAGCGCCTCAGAGTGCGTAACTCTGTAGAAAGTGGTGGCTTTACTGAGCTGATAGCTTCTCGTAAGTAGTACCCTGGGTCTATTTATTACTCTATTTAAAAAAAACTTCTCATATTGGTGCCGACCAGATGGGAAGCTCCAAGACCAGGTGGAAACTCTCAGGAGAGAAATAACGCGACTGGAGTATCAGAAGAACGAATTAGAGAGAGTAAGCTTGTTGCATGATGTAAATTAACCACTGGGAATGGTCTATATGATATTTGGTTTTATTATTTCTCTTCCAGGAGCGAGATGAAGGAGAAGGGTGAGTGAAGAAAAGATATTAAACTTTCAGGGAGCCAATCAATTTCAACATTGTTAACTTTCTGGTGTACATTTGTGTGTGTACGTACATGTGGTGTGTGTGTGTTTAGCTCTACTAGTACTCTAAGTGGTGATGCTAGTAAAGAAGTGGCTCGTTACAGAAAGAGAGTAAGTATGAATTGATGTTCCTTTCACTACTACAGTTCTTGGGTTTAGTGGAACCGTTTGTCATTTGGGAGGAGGAAAGTGAGAGAAGAATTGTTATGGACATAGAGAGAGGGAGGGAGGGATGACTTTGTGAAAGCATCCATGTTAGGTAAAAAGCAATAAATAAATGAGGTGCAAATTCACTTGTTTTTAAAGTCTTTGTGAGTACTTTGGTTATATTTGTTTCACTGGTGTGAGTCATTGTAAGTATTTTTTTTTTTCCTCTCGGGCAGGTTGAAGAACTCCAGACAAAGCTAACGTCTAAAATAGAAGACCTGATGGAGCGCCAGACCCAGTTGATGGATGCCACTAATTCCCTCAGGAAAAAGGAGGATGAAGTGAAGAGTAAAGACAACGAGTGAGTGACAAAGAAAAATTAAAGAGTTGAGCAGTAGCAGTGTAGTAGTATTATGAGCTTGTGCAAAACTCAAATTTAACTGTACACGTTTATAATGGTGGCAATTCTATTTGTTATAATTATATCGTGACATAGTTTCGTCGATTTACCCTACACACTTTCCAAACTTGTGACGGACTACTGTGACAGTCCACCACAAGAAGAGGTTTACCACCAAGGAAAATTAAAAATTTAAAGTGAAGTTTTGTATCCAGGCCAATGTCCCAAGCTAAATCTATACATTTTGTATATATCAGCTTGGATACAATTATTTTTTTTCAAAACGCCCTAAGTGATGCTGTTATTTCCATTTATCTTGTGTGTCCATGGCTATTAACAATAGAAACAGTCTTTTCCTAATAATTAAATGAGTTGACAATTATTGTCAACTCGTACTAGGGCTTACTGTGAAGCCTGATCGAGTGGTAAACTAATGTTATGCTGCACAAATGGTGAGCATTGAACTAGCCTGGCTTGGCTAGACTTCATGTTATATTAAAAATTACCAACTGAACACTTCAATATGTTCAATCTCGATATTAGCATTCAATTTCTCTCAGAGAGCTTGCAGATGAACAGTATGTATTGTCTAGTATGAATGCTATAGCTCCTCGTCTCTTGAAGCTTAGGTATAGCACACTAAAGTCAAAGTGCCATCAATCGCCTCTTCACGACATTGAAGCAAAGAAGTGTTGTCTTTTGGCGACTATCTAGGATACTTGTAGGTTGTCATGTTGCATTTGACAGTTAAACAACATTCAAGTCGAAGTCTTTAGGTCTGCTTTAAGGCATGCCAGCTCTACTAAGTCTGAAAGTCTTAGTCAATTTCATTGCTCTTGCACAGGCTGCTCATGTATGTCTTGTGTACTTGAGGACTTACTGTTGTAGTATCAGAATGATCATGTTCCATCCATACGTACATATGTACAATTATAATAATTTACCCTACTTTTTTATTAAACATTCCTAATTCACTCGCCAATGACATAACCATTCGAACCAATTAGCTGAAAGCAACATTTTGTGCTGGAGTAGTGAGAGGAGTGGGATGGGATGGTAAGTGATAATAATAGTTTATCTTGGATCCACTGTCACTATCTAATGTGCTAATTAATAAGGATCTTAGTCCTCGCCAAAATAGAACTATTCACTTACTGGAATTTTGTTGCAATGGCAAATGCCTAAAGAATTATTGCTTTGATAAATTCTTATCACAACTAACTGGAGGTACTTTAGTAAAAATAATCTGTAACTATATTGAAGAAAGCAGCTAAGCCAGCCAGCACTTCAGAAGCTCTCTGTACACTTTCTCAGCTTCTGTTTCACTAATGCTTCATCATTGGACCAGGACATCACAAAATAATACTGCTTACTCTTGATGTGCTTGGCAAACATTTAGTAGCAACTAGTGTTGTGCATTATATAGAGTAGGGATTGGAGAGTGAGCTAAATAGAATGAATATAGGAGCGTGGTGAATAGATATCAAGATGCCAAACAAATGAAGTGTAATTTTTTCCAATTTGGATAAATTGCAACGAGCGATTATACTTAATTGGCGAGTGAGCAAAGCTCGCAAGACACTCTCAGGGGTAACAATTGAAAATTGGGGATATTTGTTTGTTTATATAATATGTGTGGACATAATGTATGTCATTTTGTACTTTGACTCTCATGTTTTGTGTTTGCTTTGTGGTCTACCCCTTCCCATACCTCCACTAAACAGAATCTTTTGGTTTAGCGATCCCATATCATTCAAGAAAATTTAATTGTTTACTCCTTTGTATTAGGTTGTTTCTGAATGCCACAAGATGCACTTAGGCCATAAAAACTTACTGTTAGACTCAACACTGTGCAGTAATTCCTTAGAACTTCTTGTTTTTTCAAGTCGCAAAATGTTTTGGTGAAAGGTTACTATGGTATTGAGACCCTTTACCAGATATAATTTCAAAAACTCGGCCGTTTATAATAGCTGTTAGTGCTTGTTGTCAAACACTACTGGTAACTCAGTTAGTCAAAATGCAATATTAGAGACTAAAGAAAATACCAGTACTCGGGAAATTGAGGTAAGAAAGTGGTTCTGTATTTGTTAGCTAAAGTATATAATAGTCACAACAGCTACGTACTTATACTTTTAGAAATGGACTGATAGATTCTGTTGGAGTGTTTCATTTGTGCACAGGCTTGCTCGCCATTTGTGCTCAAGCACATCACTAGTATTATATTACTCATATAAAAGATTCCGTGTGTTGGCCGTAGGTATCTTGCTCACTCTGCTCTCTACTTTAATACAATAAATCAATAAATATTATAATGATATTAGTAATAGTGATATAATCATATTGATTGCAGGATCAAACAATTAGAGAATAGCCAAAAGGTCCTGGAGGAGAAAGTTCAAACTCTGAAGCAGAAGCTTCAGGAGCAGGAGTCTGCCAACACGACCCTGAAGGATGAGATGTTGATTCATCAAATGGCAGCCACAGCGTACGAGGAGAAGATGAAGATCTTAACCAAGGAATATGACGTGATGGTATTTGCATAGTCCCGCCCAGAAGTGGGTGGGTGTAGTTAGTTAAGGGACAGATTTGGAAGTGCTGTTTCATACACAACACTTAGGGTGTTGAAGAATTTGATTTGCAATGGAATGGATTGTTTGCATCTTAAAATTGTGTTTTTCTTTGTATACAGAGGAATCAGCTGATCCAGATCAGGTCCAAGCAAGCAGACGAACTTAATGAAGCAAACGAGATGGTCAGAAAGTGAGTGTTCCACATTTCGAATGAAGTGCTGAGCTTGTTTTGTTGTTGTTGTTGTTGTTGTTGTTGTTGTTTAAATATATATACTTCCCCCAGGCCTGCTAGGAAGGGCAGTCTCTGTGAGTAACTGGGGAATTGAGAGAGTGAAAGAGAATGAAATGTATTTTAGCAGCTTACACTTACACACTATGGATATAGTTCTGTTGTAGTAGTTGTCATGGTTTTACAAATAAATGGAGTGGAGCTCATTGGCTGCATTGAACTTACCAACATCCTGTTTCTTTATCAAAATACTTCTCTTCGTTATTCCATTAATTTTGACACCTTCCTATATATTTATGTGCTAATCAGGGAGAGAGACAAGCGGCTGGAGGAAGATATTAAAAGAGCGTCTGAGGAGAAGGATCCATTTGTGGACTCCCGCAGTTCTAGTTCAGTTGAGAGTAGTTTGACTAGTTCCAGGAAGAAGAGCGCTGAGAGCACTGGTGGCAGGCGGGCTTCTGGACGATTTAGAGATAGTGATAGGAAGACTAGAAGTAGCAGTTCAGAGGCTGCAGCTGATGTTGTTGGCCCTTCTATATGTCCTGCTTCTCCTTTTCACAGCTTTGTAAGAACGCATGCATACGTACATTGGTACATACATACATACATACACACACACATACATACATACATATACACACATACATACATACATACATACATGCACGCATTCACACACATACAGTAACATAACCTCTTGGCACATTGTGTTTCAATGGCCCATGTGTCCTTGCTTGTGTGTGTTTCAGGATGCCCATGACAGTGAAGTGAGTGCGATGTGTTTCAGTACAGATGGCAACTATCTTGCCACTGGCAGCGGTGATAAGTTGGTCAAAGTGTGGAGTTGGAGAGAATCACAAGGTGCGTGCATACTATGAACTGAAACTGGTCATTCCCTGATAATTCACACTGTAAGAATGTTGTGGACTGTAGGGGTGGCGTAAGGGTGGTGGAAAATATAAAGGGAGGGGGTGTGGCTTTATCGTGGCATGATAACATTGAGTGAGAAATTATGTCTCGCCTTCCCTCTGTATGTGTGTGTGTGTGTGGTGTGTGTCTTGTAGGTAAAATGGAGCTCAGATTCACTCTCCGTGGCTGCACACAGAGTATCATGTCTGTTCAGTTTGACCAGAATGTAAGAAGTCATCATAAAGACATTTTACTGTATATATAATGTGTAATGATGTGTGTGTGTGTGTGTGTGTAGAATCGTCAAGTGTTGGCTGGATCCAATGACGGTAGTGCTCGCATCTGGACTCTGCACGATGAGAGGTCAAAGGTGAGATGTAATGGATTCATGTGCAAACAATTGTCTTGGAAATAAATATCTAGTTGATGGGACAGTGATGCAGTATTTTCATGCCAACATATTTATTCACTTGTTTGGTTAATTGTTGTTTTTTGTTTTGTTTGTTTGTTCGTTTGTTTGTTTTTTGTTTTGTTGTTGTTGTTGTTTTTGTCAAAGAAAGCTGGATGGGCCACGCCTTATTATTAACTACCTGTGTTAAATATTATCTGGTTTAGAACATCCTCCAAAGTAGATAAGAAAAGAAGAAAAAAAGGAGCTAAATACGGGAACGTTTTAGTGAGAAGAGATAACTAATGCAGGGAATGTAACACCAAGTTATACCAACTAACTGCTATTGTTTTTTCTTTATTTTGTTCAGAGGATGTTTTAGTTGATGATTAAAAAAAAAAACATGTGTGGTACTGCCTTAGTATTATTTTATGGAGCCTAGGGTGGCTTGATCATGACTAAAATTTACTATGAGTTTGCCCCTTGTAATTATCTAGCACACTCTGACAGGCCATGCAAACCGTGTGATGGCCGCCAAGTTCTTAGAAGACAATATGAAGGTAGTGACAGGAAGTCATGACAGGACTCTCAAGATATGGGACCTGCAGCACAAGGCCTGTGAGTCTGTGTAATACTTACATATATACACACATACTGTGTGTACATGCATTGGAGTTATCTGATAGGTGCTAGTTTGTGAAGTAAATTCTGTGGTTTATACAAATGAGTGCAGTAGAACCTCTCTTATTTGGGAGGAGCCTTGGGACCAGGGTGTGTTCGCATCTTAGAAAGTTGAAGTTATTTCCTTCCAAAGCAAAATAGAAAAATTGCAGCTCTAAATAATCTTCATTTCCTTCTCCAGTATCACTCTTCCTCCTGGGCTCTATTGCCATTCAATCATCTCATTGCAAATTTTTAATATACATGCCTGGGTATTTCTGTGGGCCCTCCCCTAACATTAGTGCTTCCTCTCATAGTGCTACCACCCGGTTGATCGAGGGGCCCGTTACTGTAATTGTATCATCGGTTGGTTCATGCTGGCATGCACTGAATAATTTTTATTACCTCTTACCAGCTTTTACCGCTCTGTCCTGAGCAAGCAATAGTGATGATGCTTTACCATCTGTGTGTGCTCAATGCTTGATTAGATTACATCATGCAAGGGAGAAGTCTCGGCTGTTCAGATTTGTACAGATTATATAACCAAGTGATAGCATTCACTGTAGAGTTATTTATTGTTGGCGTGCATTAACTACATTGCATTGAACCACTATGTGATGTGCTTATTTTTATTCAAACTTGATATCATTACAATTTTTTTTTTTTTTTTAATGGTTACCCAAACTCATCATTTACTATAATATTTGATATTTTTACGAACCTTTTAATCATAGTAAATTTTAGAAATTATCGAACAAAAGGAACTTAAATTTAGATGGAGAGCTAGCCTAACCATACCCCCTATATTAGGAACCAATTAGTGATTGGATTTCTGTTTTTCACTTGTACTTCATTTTATTGTTGTTGTTTTTTCCTTTGAGGGTAGCATGCTAATATTAGAGCTATGTCCGATTACAGACACGCTGCTAGGATATATTTCAGCATTTATTATTTAAAATTTGTATCACAACTGATGAAGCATTTACAGGTGCAAAACATTTTTTGTTTGTTGTTGTTTTTTGTTTTGTTGTTTTTTTATTTTTTTGTTTTTAAATAACGATTATACTACTAGGATTATAAGGTTCTTTAAAAAAAAAAAAATATCAAATTTAATTTTATAACTTTATACGGGCTACTTCCCACAGACACTATTATGGCATTCACAATCTGTGATGCTATTCATTGTGGTTATCTATCCATAGGTACAAAGACGTTGTTTGCTGGGTCAAGCTGTAACGATGTGGTGGCAGGCAAAGGCTTGGGTACAACTGTCATTAGCGGACACTTTGACCGCCGCATCAGATTCTGGGACACACGTACGGCCACTGCCAACGAGATAGCCCTTCAAGGAAAAGTGACTTCTCTGGATCATTACCCTGGTAATGGGAGTATGAGTAAAATGGATTGTCAAATATTTAAGCGTTATTATTGTTATTGGGAGTGGTTGTTGAGTGGTCAAAAATTGAATTGAATTTGAGCCAGTTAGTGGATCATGAATGTTTGTGTTATATCTTCCTACATACTCCTTGTTGTTGGAATTTGACTTGATCAGACAAATTTGGTTTGCTTGTCTGTTGCTGCATTTTGAAAGGTACAGTATTATAGCTTAAGACTTCGTCCTAAACTGATAGCTTGGTGTTATCTTGGGTTGTTCATATCCTCCATTGTATGTGTGCCTTTCTCTATGCAGACAAGCACTTGTTGCTATGCTGTTCCAGAGATGATGCTCTTCGGCTGATTGATTTGAGACAGAACTCCATCCTGCATACTTTCAAGTGAGTCACCTTTTACTATTTAGTGCATGCTTAGCATTATGATGTGATTTTTCTTTGTATTTTAGCGCCAATGGGTTCCGTGTAGGCGTGGACTGGACTAGGGCTTGCTTCAGGTATTCCTAGTTCTGCCAATTTATTTTCAATTTTTCATAGTACTTTCTCACCCTTTTAATTATGTATTACCATGTCTTGTGCTTACAGTTGTGTGTGTGTGTGTGTGTGTGTGTGTGTAGTCCTGATGGTCAGTATGTAGCTGCTGGCTCCTCTGATGGTTCTCTGTTCATTTGGGATACTTATAACAGCAGCAAGAAGAGAGAGAAATGCAAGGAACACAAGTAAGGATTTTTATTAGCGTGGCATTAGTATTCAGCAAAAGGAGCGCAGTCTTCCTCTGTAATATCATTTTGTGCCATTTATTTAGTCATGCCACTTGTTGAAGTCAATTGCATGCAAATATCATAAGTATCATTTCATTGGTTTTTGTAACTAAGGGATTCACTAAATAATAGTTAGGCGCTGCCTCGGAGAGAACTACCGTTTTTAGAGTCCCGAACGCCCTTAGTTGTAGCGTCCCCAAGCGCAGCGAGGGCGCTACTTAGGGCCTGGAGGACCCTTAAAGTGCTAGGTCACGACAGCTGTGCAGCGCCTAACTAATTTAGAACATAGCAACTGCTCCTAACAACGGGACACTAAGCACAATCAGAGGGACACTAAGCTAATAGTATCCCTCTCTGAGGACCTAAGCAGTTTAGACTTCCTCTGTCACAATACAAAAACTACAGTAGCTATGTTCTAATTATAATTAAAATATTCTTTTATTCCGTGTGTGTGTGTAGCAAAGACGTGGTTGTCTGTAGCTGGAATCCTACAGGTCAACTTTTTGTCACGGGAGATCGCAGCAAGAAGGTCATCTTGTGGAAGAGATAGGAACGATTATGCCATTTTTAATAAACTTTTGTATCTTATTTAACTTGTGGCGTGTTCTATTTGTGAGCCATGATTTGATAGTTGGTGTTGATCACAATTCAATTATTTGGTACTAGTCTGGTAAGAATTAGTTTGTGTGTGGACTGCAAGATTTATATTTCAGTGACAATTTATACCAACAGCACAATTGGCTCATACATATGCTACACTGTTTTGTTTTTTCTTTGTTTTTTTTTGTTTTTGTTTTTTTTGTTTTTTTTGACTGTTTTCTTTTCCTTGAACCTACCAATGCACTTTGGTCTAAGGTTCACTGCTAGGGCATGCAGTGTATCACATCTTATTAGATAACTTGTGTCACCAACTTTAGGGTAGGAAGCAAAAATTAGGTATCAATAATTTCATTAAAAAAATGTTTAATCATATTTTCGTATAGATATATCTATTTACTGTGACATTTGGTATAATCTGTCAATGAAGCAATTAAAATGTAAGCACTGAGTAAAAAAATATATTTTAAAGGTTGATACCAGCTGAGATCTCCTCTAAGCTAGGTGGTGGCTGTTTGGGGAGAGCTTCAATGAGGTGACTCTCCAAGTTCTCAAACACAGTGAGTGGGTCCTGGTCTGCATTCACATGCTGTCCCCAGTCGTAGTAAATCATCAAGTCTTCCACACTCCGGTTGTAGCGCTCAATACGCTGCAGTACCTTCTCCCTGGTGTACTTGGGATGCTGCAGTGGAGGGAACACAAGGTGGATTAGATACTCACACACATATGTACACACGCAATGTATTATTGTACATGCACACTCACACAGCACTATCGTACATGTGCAGAAAAGCTATCCTATTACTAGTGATGTGCTACAGCACAAAAAGCGAGCGAGCTGGTCTGACTGAAATTCAAATTTGAACTGGCGGTTACAATACTTCTTTGATAGTTGAATGTCCTTGTTTAATTTATTGTGCTATTCTTTAGCAACACAACACTTGTACACACATATATATACACTTGATCACTGGATATACCAGCACAAGACTTACATCGCATTCTCTTTGACTTTTGGGAAATTGATGTCTACGGGTAAGCAATCAATCTTTCTGAGACGGGTAAGAATCACTTTTATCAAGCCGCCCTTCCAAAGTACGTTCCACTCCATTGACAATGCTCTATTGTACCCTAGTAGATAAAGCATCCTATTGTATTCTCTTAGTGACTTGACTATTGGAAAACTGATTTTCAAGTAAGAACAAATCTGTTATGGAAGGCATATAACTAGGACAAACTGCGCATTAACCAAGGTAACTTACCACTGCCACTAATAGAATGGAAAATGAACTCTGCTAAGTTTGTAAGACCTAACTGTGAACATCTGCCTGGGTTTTTACAGCTACCTTTACTCTAGTGGAGCCTACCCAGCCATATCTGCTGCTATAATATCAGCTGGGGTTGTGGGGAGCCCCTAGTGAGTTTTCGTTAACTTTACACCATGAGTTACCAAAAAACTAGATATCTAGTGTGGAATAAACCACTTATTACACTCAGTCAGAGTGATATGGCTAGATATTTCACTCTCAGGCTTTATTTTCACTCACCTTTGGCTCATGAAAATAAATTAGCCTGCTCGTGAAATATTTCGCCATATCATCACACTCTGACTCATGTAATAAGTACTATATACCAAAATCTCAATTGAGACCCATTAGTGAGAGTCTCGCTTCTCGCTTCGCTCGCCCAATTATTCAAGATAATTGTTAAACTATTACAGATTGTTGCTATTAGACGTATTTTACCAGTATCAAATAAAAATTATTTTGTAACACCTATTGGTAAAAAGACACAGAGATTGACACCCAATGATGTTTTTATTTTTCTATAGCATATTTTGTCAGTCTGGTTAAATTCTTCTTCACCAGCTTGTGATACAATATCAAAGTTCCTTGAGAAAGAAAGAACAGCAACAATAAAATGAAGTCAGCTGTGTGTAGTTTTGATCCATGGTAACTTGAACTTGCGGGGGAGCTGTGCATTGATCCATTCATTCAGGATACTATTTGACTGTCAATTCTTGGAAGTGCCTTTTACAAAGTTTATATACCTGTTTGTCAATGTAATGACTTAATAAACTTAAACTTCCACAAATGTTTGATTACTACAGTGGTGTAGGAAGATGTTTCGGTATAGGGGGGGCTCCAAGGACAAGTTTTTTGGGGTTTAAAAGTGTTCATGTGAGAATTCACCTCATTAGATTGTGCCCAAAAAATTATGGGTCTGGAGCCCCCCCCCCCCCCCCCCTCCTTCCTATGCCACTGTTATATTCTCATGCCCACTCAGAAAGTAAAAACCATAGACTCCAGAATACCAATTTGCCAGTTCTATGACATAGAAGATGTTTGGGGGTACATGCCGTGGTAGTTCAGATACTAGCAGATGCTTGATATTTCCAATTCCAAAACTATGACATTGAGGTCTGTGTGTCTCATTAACTTCTGGGGAATGGTAAGGAGAAGAAAGAGGTGAGGGAGGTAGCGGGGAGGAGGAATAACAAATTGATTCTGACCTGTCAAACAATGTGTTTTGCCAAACACTATTAAAACCAATTCATTATCACTTTGCTTCCCTGGCAACCTTCATTGTATTTACCAGTTGAAAGCTGCTTTCTCAAAAGTTGCCATGGACACAATGATCAAACAGATGTGAGCCTCTGCAGGTGGTATTGTGTTGATAGATTATGTAGCCAGTTAAGTTACCTCTCTGCTGGACAAAATTGACCATCTCAACAACAGTTACTGGCTGTCACTAGGGAGGTGCAGAAGAGAAACACACAACATCAATATATTGTATTTCACTCATAGACTTCTCTTGAGGATATAACGCAATAGTAGAACTACACAGCCCAGTAGGTTCTGAATCATACGGTTGTGGTTCCCATATGGTTCCCATAGGATTATGAATTGTACGGTTGTGGTTCCCATAGTTCAATGCACATAGCAACAGTGCTTGATCGACATCACAAACAATTGTGAAATTTCACTTCTCTATGTCTTCACGCCTTACATGGGAGGTGGGAGGGGGAGATAAAAACTACACATTTTTGGCAAGCACATATTTTTTGCCTGTAAGGTGATCCTAGGAAATCTTACATGCTCCAAAATATTGCAAGCGTGATGCATTAACTAATAGGGTAAGGCTCATTACTGATATTCAGATAAACTGACCAGTTAGCATGTGCCACCAATTTCCTTGCTTATTTTTACACTTAAGAATTTAATGAAGACCTTGAAATGAAGTCTGATGTCCAAACTAATGATTATTATTAATTTTTTTAGATAGAGAGAGAGAGCATCTGGGCACATACCAGTGAAGTTATACTGTTTCAGCACAAATGACAAGCGAGATTGCCACGCTATGTTAAGCTACAAATGAACAGGCACTAACTATAAGTTTATTTAAACCCGTTGTTGGGCCTACGTACTCATATTTACAGGCATGCGCAAAGTACTATTTCACGACAAACTTCAGTATCGAACATAAACTCACGAACTTTAAATTATGTATCATTAATATCTTTATTTTCATTGGTTGTTAAATATTTGCCGACGGCAGTGCTGGCTACCTATAAAAAGGAGCCAGCGTTGTCAAGTCGTTGGATTTTGTTATAATAATAGTGTACAGTGTGTGTTTGTGTTTTTAAATAACAATTATACACCTACATCATTTCAACAAACATTATCCCTGGTGGCGGCACTACCAGTTGGACTACGAGGATAAGGGAAAGTCATTCTTGTGGCCCAACACCGTTGGCAATAGCTCACCTCTTAGTCTTTTCAAACCTGCAGTAAAGTGCTTTAGAACAGAGCATGACTAAATACAACAATTTGATTGGTCTGTTGCTGCTTGAATCTGATTCACTTAGAATCATGGCCAGCAGCACTTAGAAAATGCTTACCCGTGGCTACTGTTGCGAGTTACTGCCAAAAAATATAGTTTAGAAAATACTTCCTTTTTTTTTTAACCGCCATTATGAAGCTGTGACAAATTCTGATGCCACAGCAGGGAGCCTTTTAGTTTCTAACTCCCGCAAATGTCCTTGGCACTGCACTCTAACTTTTTTAGAACAGAAGAATCTGAAGTAGCTAACGAGTATACCAAAATCGTGACCGCTCATCTTGCCTGGGTGAACCTTGGTGTCATTAACAATGATAATGCAGAAAGAATGTAGTGTTCAGTTGCATTTATGAGTGTGTTTTAAATCCAGCCTTCCTGGTTGTTGTTTGTTTTATATCTTTCATGTGTGCGCTGACCAGGCTTTTCAACTAGCGGTATTTATGATGAGGATTAACTATGTCGTAGTGTTCAGTGTTATTCATAAGGAAAAATATGTGCCACACATATAGAACATAGTGTCAACTAATGCTTGTGCACAGCATTCTCCACCTGTCTCCCACAATAATTCTTTCTCATCCTCAGCTGAACACCAAGGTTCACCCAGGAAAAATGAGTGGCAATATTCAGTAAATAGCTACTCATCAGTTTCTTCTGTTCCATCACTGTAGTACAGTTTTAGCATATCCTCTTGTTCTAAAAATGTTAGAGTGCAGTACCATGGAAATCTGTGGCATTATAAACCCTCAGGCTCCTAGTAACGTCCTTGTTACGCTCTGACGCTATAGCCCGGAGCCTTCGAGTTTCTAAATCCTGCAGATTTCAAGGTACCACACTCTAACTATTATTTAGTAGCATACTACTTGGAGTCTAATTTTATTACACACTCTTGGCCACTAGGGGTGCCAGTAAAAAAATTTATTAATTGATTTTATATTCAAATATACTTATTATACAACTAATAGTATGGTGCGTAAATTTCCCAATCAAAAATGTATGGGGAAAATCGCTGTTCAATTGAAATCACAGGGGGTGGGGGGAGGGGGGTGAAAAGAAGTGAACTACCACAGTAGCTAAGTGAAATAGTATGGGTAAGTGCGCATGCGTGCAGCTTTAGCCTTGGAAACGTACAGTTCGAGTAATTTCTAGTTGGAGACTACGTCATTCTTTAGCGCAGAAGCTCTACCCAAATTAGACTGAATTTTTTTTCAACAGATTAGGAGGAGCCATAGTTTGAAAACGAAGTTCTAAGGAAGCTAATCCTGAAATACGGAGATAGTTAGTATACAGTGTAGCTGCAGTACAAATGATTGGTTTAAAAAGCTGGCCTACTATTAGCGAGTGATAGCACGGGTAACCTGTGCTATTAGGGATCAACAGCACTCGTAAAGCAATTGAAATAGCACTCGGCTTAGTGCTATTTCTATTTCAATTACGGCACTAGTATAATCCCAAATAGCACTGGTTACAGTGCTATTACTCATACGTAACACAAAATTTAATTCAGCACAGTAATAACTCAATGTTTATTTTTATAGCATTGCCAGACAAATTGTCATCTAATTGTTCTATTCTTGCTGGATTGCAAATTGAGTGTTCCAGTACACAGGCAAAAAAAATCAATATGAAAAATCAAAATTAAAATTAAAGCCTTTTTTTTTACCATATACACTACCTGGATCAGGCTAAATATATATATATATATATTTGGCAGGGAATTTCTTAATAAAGTATTCAATTAAGGGTGCCTACCAGGGTTTATGTCAGCAAAATTGGTAACTGCTATGTGCATAGTTACTAACAGCTGGTTGTTGTTCCTATCAATTCCCTCACCAAAGATAATTGTTAAGTACTTGTTGGTAAAACAATGCCCACCAGTTGCATAACAATACCTGTTGGTGTGCACTTGTCACTGCCTGTGATCCTGTGAGTTATGTCATAGCTTACTCCTGAGGTTGGCCAGGTCACACTCCTTCAAGCTTTCATGTAGGCCTCTGTCACCTGTTAGCTAATCTTTGAGGCTTGGTTATGGCCAATTTAAGTCATTTCCCTCCAGTACTTCAAATTAGCATAGATGCACTGGTTCTACCACAATTACTGGATCAGAATCTAAGTCACCTGATGATAGTAGTGTAGCTATGCTTAGCTGTGTGTTTGGGGTTGCTTCTGGTGGGCTGCTACCATGGGGGCAGTGGCAATAGTGCTTAAGACAGGGCCAAAGCCTGTGAAAATTGATAGCTAACTGGAAGCTGGCAAGGTGAAGGCTTGGTTCTTGACAGATGGTCTGAGGCTTCCCCTGTACAAGTCAGTGGTGAGTTGGTGCAAGTTAGCGAGTGACTAAGAGATTATGTTGACCAGCTAATGAGTGATAAGGTTCAATGCTGAAATTGAAATCTTTGAGCTCTATCTGGCCTAAAGATCCTGTCCCCAATTAGTATTTTTTATTTATTGTAATACTGAAACAAACTTTTATATTGGGTTTTTGGATCACAAAAATGTTTTAAAAGGCTTTTTTGCAGATATAAATATCTTAATGCTGGGGGGGGGGGGGGGGGGGGGGGGGGGAGGAACAATTCACAGCTAAACTATATTATTTGTACATTACACTAAATTAAGCCACCATGCAGAGTAAACTCAGATTTGTTCAATAGAGAAAAAGGCCACTAAAACCAGTTTGTCAAAGCTTTGTTATGGAGAGAACACATCGCTGGCAGGAGAATTTTTTTATTAGGAAAATTCTTATCATTCAATTTTATACTCTCTTACCTCATTTTATAACATTATTAATGAAGAGGTGATTAAAAAAATCACCTATTTAAAAATAATAGCTTTAAGGAGTCGTTTACAGTATGTTCACATTAATCTATTACTTTGTAAATTAAATAATAAGTAATTCTTCGAGTTTGATAACAGCTTGTATCTGGGCTAATTGAATCAATCTTGTCAGTTCAAACTTCAAAATAAAAGTTTTGACGATGAATATTTGTGAATGAACTATGGTGCACACGTGTATAGTGTATAAAGTAAATTATTTTAGTTTGGGGGAGTTCGAAAAACAAACATTGGCGAGCCTGCCAGGCCAGTTCCCATAACTACTGAATTAAAACCAATCTTCTGATGTACTAATGTCTGAATGGTGTACAGTATTGAATTGAATTAGGCACAAAAAAGTTTCAATAGTGGTCATTTCTGTGAAAAAAGTCCCCCCCCTCCCCCCCCCCCCACACACACACACCAAATATAAAGGTATTTGCAATACTCATTTTATTTGCATACTTTTCATTCACTATACCACATACACAGATTATGAGACAATAGGGTAGACCTAATGCTTTCCCAAGTCTTTGCTGCTTACCAACTACAACTTACAATCTGGAGTCTGTCTTTCACATCTTGTGAAGAAGGCGGTTTAAACAGAAGGTGATATCTAGTACAAACAATCACATACACACGGACATACATAATCCAAAAATATTATACTTTCATTTTTCAATTAAAGATAATTTTATAAGCACACAATAAATCATAATTCACTCCAAAAAAAAAAAAAAAAACAACAACAAAAAGAGCGAAATAAATTTTGTGTTCCTCAACTTACTTCTCTCCAGTCTCTGGATCGAGCCTTCTTAAGGTAAGTCTTTCCTCAATAGATTCCTCAGGAATATTCAGGAAGTAAACTCTAGATGCACACACACACACACACACACATGTTTACACTATATCATAGAGTCCTATTCAAGTCTTTTATTCTCAACTTCTATTTATCATTTAATTACAAGAAGGGGAAAAACGAACACACAGTCACACATACCGTACAGGCAGTATTCTCACCATCCCTGTAGCTACCAATATGCTGAGCAACTTTTCCAAGTACAGTAAAACCTCCTAACAACAACCGGTCTTGGGGACAGATCGTTTGACCTTTGTTGAGAGAGTTGCCTCTCTTCGGGGGTTCTTAGAATATTATGCCAAGCAACAATGATAATCCATAAGATAATAGAAATAGACCAATGAATGATTTATTGAGGTGAATAATAGTCAAATAATGATCTCTGTGTTAGTGATTCTCTTGCAGATTTTGCTCGCCAAACCCTTCCAATGTCAGAGACAAGAGTGCTGTAGCAGTCTTCAAAGACGGATCAATTGTTGGACATGTCCCCATTAACATGGCTCCAATTCTGTACCAGTTTTTAAGAAGAGAAGTCAACAAGACTTTTGTTGAAGTTAAGCGTGAAAAAGTGAACAGAGGTGGCGGCTATGGACTGGAAATACCCTGTGTTTATCGTTTATAAGGTCCGCCACGGTATATACAAAGATTGAAAGATACTCTTGAACCACTGATCGCTGCTGGACATTTGTAACTAGCTATTAAGAGCAATTATTATATGTATTATGTAGCTATAATTTTACTATTTTGACCGCTCTAGGATAATTATCCCTGGCCGTTGTTAAGAATTCGGGGGTGGCCGTTCATCGGAGGCTATAAAACTATTGGAACTGTACTGTAAACGTTTCGTTCCACTAAAAACTACCGCTGTGGAGAGGCTGACCGTTCTTCGGGAGCCCGTTGTTGAGAGAATTCACTGTAGCTCTTTTATTGACCCCTAAAGAGAAATTCGGCAAGAAGTCAAAACATCGCATTAAGTTTCAATTAACGTAACATTGGCTGTTAGATGCTTTTTTTATTTTATTGTTTGCCACTTTTAAAAAAGGAGAAGCAGTTAAAATCTTTAAGGTCATCAGATACCGTTCCCTCCACCGACCATTAAACTAATGGAAGACATTTTTTTTGACAAATTAATGGAAGAGTAAGTGAAAGAAATATGAAAGAAGCAATTAGAAGGATGAAAGAGAAAAGTAAATGAATAAAAACAACAACAACAACAACAACAACAAACGATTACATGAATGAAAAATGAATGAAGAAGAAAATATTAAGAACAAAATGAATGAATGAACTAGGGGAAAAAAAAAAAAGAATTTAGAAAATTAAAGAATAAAGAAAGGACTATTTCAATTGAGTAAATATCAATTCACTACTATCCTGGTTAGAAGCTGTACTGTGAACTCTACTGCAGTAACCTTATTTAGTTCATTGTATTTATTCATTTATTTCATTGTATTTATTCATTTATTTCATACCAGCTGTATTATAAAACGAATACAGTACCACAAATATCACCAAATGGCAAACTACTAAGTAGTGCAACTGTGGAGGAGGTGTGGCTTATTCAACTGCTATATCACTTCCAGTTGAGTTAACTTTGACCAAATTCCACCCTCTCTCTCTATCGTGGTATCCCTCTGGCTATAGGTACAAAGAATGAATGAATGGCATAAAGAATGGATATTAATAAACGATTAAATAAGAATAAATGATTTATGAAATGAAAGTAAGATGAATGAATATTCCTTACAATAATTGAATAAGTGAGCAAATTAATTAATGCCAATAAAACAGACAACAGATAAATTAAACAAATTAACAATCGAAATTTTTTATAATAAAAATGAAGGGGAAATCCATTTCCATTCCCAGCTAACCTGTTGGGTTTATGACCGCTCTCCGAGAGTAACTCAGCTTGGGTCCTGTTAGCTGGGAACCCATGCAGAACATAGCCTCTAGTCATAATGTCCAGTTGTCCAAGACGTTTAGAAAGCAAAGCCATGACCATATCATCTGGAACTGAACACAAAAAAGACACAACTCAACCATTACATTCCTGACCCAATCTATTTATGTAAGAGAAGACACCCAGGACATAAAAAGAGCATAGGAAGTGTTGATGACAATAGCAGTGATTAGGAGTTTAATAGACCAGGCACAAGAATAACTACTGACTCACATTAATTGGGCATGGTTCTCCCACACTTAATGGAGCTAAGTCAACCTCTACTAGAATGACTGCACCTATTGAATAGAATCACTTAGTGTCCAAAATTCATTGCCTAACAATCCCAGACTATTTAAACAGCTAGTAGCCGTCCTGTCTGTCAGCTTGTATGTTTGTCTGTCATGCTCTGATTTTGGAAGCAAGCTGTCAGCTCCACATATGTACAAGCTTTTGTAGGTAACACCCCCCTATCGTCACATTGCAATCACGTGAGCAATTAATTTCTTTTTGCCCATGGTAGTTGTGCGTAATACTGACAAGTTGACTGAGTGCTGGAATTAGAGTTTCGCGTTGAAACTATATACCAGTGAGTGTCTCCTGCATGTATTAGCTACTTCTTTTATGAAGATGGCAATTAGTTACATCTACCGTTTTCATTGCTTGAGCCGTATTGATACCTGATTAGGAATAGCTAAATACGTTATTTTTTTGGTCCGAGAAATGATTTTTGTTATAGCTAGCTAGTGTACAATAGCACTGAGGGTTCACACCTTTGGTGCTTCACTACACCAGCAACTTTCTGACCAGCTATTAAAAACAAATTTATGGCCCAAAAGTTGAAAAAGTCATAGTTGGTAATGGAAGCCACACAGCAACAAGATGAAGTTGCACAGGATAAAGCCAGTTGAAAGTTATAAGTAACAAATAAATATGAATGAATGAAAAAATGAATAAATACATAAATATAAGATAACAAATGTGACCAGTTTTGAGAAAATTGGCCTAAACGCGGCAAACAATTTTTTTTTCAGTATCTCCGTGTAAAGCCTTACGGGTCGATTTTTTCAAAAACATTTTTATGGCAGAAATGGATAAACATTTGTTAGCTCTATCTTATGGCACAGTTGTAAGCTCTGGCAAGCTCTAGAACTCATGCTAAGACACGCCCCCTGGTCTTAGCAACTCCTTTACGCGGCTTTTTTTTTTTTCGAATCAGCAATAACAAATTGAACAATAATACTGAAGTGTTGCAGTGTATATGGCAAAGATGGCTTGTGCTACATCTTCCAAATTTGGAAGATGTCATCCCAAGGCCCCGTGCAATCTACCAGTAGAAAAAAATAGAAAACCTTAGATGCCGCATTTAGGCCAATTTTTACAAAACCGGTCACAAATAAACAAGAAACATAAATCAAGTCAATAATTAAAGAAATAGCTGGCCTTTGATTTTGTGTTGTTTTTTTGTCTGAAGCCCATTAGTGCGATATTACATAAGTCTTTCAAACAATCGCCTCTTACTTACCACTGGGTACCCCAAATTCATTTATTAATTGATTTTCTAAAATTTTCAATTTCGTTAATTGCAAATGGGCCCATCTGGCACTTCAGGTGTTCTTTATAACATTGTGGACTGATTATCCCAGTTGTGATTGCATTTGCCAATGAGCCAGCTGATTCATTTACCCAATTATTTAGGACCTGGTAACTACTACAATTTCCCCTGGCAAGATCAAATTACAAAACATATTTGCGCACTAAATTTAATATATTACGAGTGGCATTTGATAGACAACAATTCTATACTCTCTCTCAAAGCTTGAGTGTAATGTTAAATCAAAGTGTAGTATCCTAACAGGCATGCTGTAGTCTAACTACTGTATTCACCTTTTAATGGGAAGTTGTGTCATCCCTTAGCAGTATATAATGTGTAGCATGTATTTTGGTAGTTGACATTAAGGGCTGCCCCTAAACTAGACTGCTCTGTAAAGCCCAAAAAGTATTTGCCTTACTTTAGCTCCACTCACTCGTAAATAAATAAAGCCAAGAAGCTAAAGCTTACTCACTCAACATTCCTCTGTCATGGAAGGGCTTCATAGCAAGACCAGCTTTTGTCCCGGATTCCAGGGCTTGTTTGACCAGGAGCTTGCAGTCCACTTCCACCATCTTGTATGCTCTGCATAACTGAGCTGCCTGGAGACTCTTGCCACTCCCAGTTGGGCCAATTAGAAGCACGCGTGGAACTCGAGGGGCACAAGAACGGCCAACAGAGCAGAGATAGACATACACTACGATCAAAAATTTTACACGAATTTTAATAGCATGCAAATATAAAGAAAAGGAAAAAGTTTAAGATTTTCAATGGATTTTAGTTGGCAGCTATAGTTCTATACAATGCACCCCAACACCCCTCCTCCCTAACTACCTGCTTTTATGATTCATAGCTGATCTTTCTAACCTTCCATGTTGGCAGCTTGCTCACTCTTACAATTGATTATATTTTAAACTGCCTGTAACGAGCAGTAATTGGTTGAATTTGAGTTCCTAAAAGGATTAAAATATTTGTCTAATGTCTTCCCATCTTTTTTTACTAAAATATGTCCTGTCTCAGAGTCGCTTTGTTGTCAGTAGTTAACAAAATCTTGCATAATAGGAAAAGTCTACACAAGTGACCCGTGGGAATGCAATTAGCTATTTTGACCACACATTGGAACATAGCTACTATACTTCAGTAAAATGATACTATTTTTTGAGATTTCTTATTGAAAAATTGTGGGTGAAATTTTAAATTTACATATGTCTGAAGTACATACAGCTTTCATATTTTCCCACTGTGAAATAAGATAATGGACTATTTACAAACATCATAATTCAAAATGGTGATCTCCTAGATCAATCTGAAACAGCTTCTTTTAGAGTGCCAGACCTTTTGCATTAAGACTGGCAGTATATATTAATACACATATATTATAATATATTGGATTTTCTTTGAGTATTTATGCATCACGCGAGAGTTCAATATTTCCCCATATTGAATGCTGTATACTGAACACTCCAACATACCCAAGCATAGTTTAGGACAACTGAATTTTAAGAAGTATGGAGGAGTTACTTTTGAACGTTTACTGTTTAGAAAAATATCCAACATATAGCAGTAAACAGCGGTATAATTATATATAATGTAATGTATATTACACTCGTCATATAATATGGGGATGACATTTCACTCTCTTACTAGTATTTTCACTTGTCTTCAGCTCATATATATATATATATATATATATATACACACACATACACATATGTATATATACAACATACCTTGGGCAAAGAGATCTCCTATTGGTTGGTCAGAATTGAAAGTATTAGACTTGTTCTGGTAGCAGGAGAGGACTGACTGGGCATGGCGGTGGTACAAGGCTAGAGGCTTCAGAACATTCTCTTCCAAGCCACCTGGCTCTTCTATCAACCTCTGAGCTACTTCCTTATTCTTAGGGGGCACAAACACTTGGTGGTAAACATCTAAACATAAACAATTAATATATATATTATTATACAACAGTTGCTGCAGTAACAGCCATGGATTAAAAATGTTATTCCCTGGTAAATTTCCCACTGGCTTTGCATATTCCCCCTGTTGTGTGTATTTGTACTGGTACGGTTTATAAGCAATAATTCGCAATATTAACTATGGTGATATAAATGGAAACTCTCGGAATTATCACTAGATAACCACCCTCTCACTTGGGCTTCCCGCTTGGGATCAGGACAGTTATCAGTGATAATTCTTCAAATCCATGGTTAAACTATTACCTACATTGAAATTATGGATTGATAATGAATGTAATTATTTTCTCTTAAAACATAATTCCAATAGCTAATAGCACTAGATGTGTTACGGTACTCATGCCATGTGTAGACGTGTGTGTATAGTGTATGGGAGATGGATGATATTTAGCACAATCGCAAGATTTTAAAAATTATTTATTTAATAAAATAATTAAAAGATCTTGCAGCCAACGATTGTAAATAACTCTTAGAACTCACACTAAGTCTTTAATTGAGGTATGACATTAAACTAGATAAACAAAATATTAAATCACTTATATTAGGCAAGACGACTTTCAAAGCTAGCTGATATCTTTGTGTTCAGAGTAAAAATGCATACATGAATAAAATAAAATTATGTCTAAATTATAAATCACAAAACCAAAGAAGATTCCTACTAGGCAGCTCTAAATATGACCAATGAACTTTCATACATAACAAGTTAATATCATTAATTTAAAAACTACCACTTGCCTCCAGTGATAGGGTCCATCCTTTTACCACTGTACCGTTCCTTGAGTACGGCATCTGGAAGTGTTAGGTGAACTAAAAAATAATAATAATAAGCTTTAAATTTTGTGGCTAATACCACAAGAATATGGAAGCGTGCCTGTTAATGGCATTCCAGCATCTTGGAAATTTTGATTCCTTGAAAAATATTGGGGTTGTATATCCCAATTGTATTTATTTAACGACAGCAATTAAGTAATGTTTTTTTCCTTTTTCATGTATAATGTTATTTAAATAAATACTTGATATACTACTGGTCGTGCTTGCAAATATTGACAGTTATAATGAAAAAATGTTTAATATACATGCTAACTATCTCTTTATTATATTCACACATACCAATGATTTTCCTGGCCTACAAGTTGCAAAGATATTAATAGGGTGCGGTCAAACAATAAATAAAGGAAATAAAGGAAAAAGAAATAATAATCAAGCAATCAACTATAATTAAAATCTATACCCAATTACTTTATCACTCCAGCCTTCCAGAATGCCTAACACATGGTTGTAATGCTGCCACATGTCAAGCAATTTAAGATAACAGGAAATCAAAAGTAATGGAGAATTCCTGAAATAGTGTCAAAACAAACACCCCAATTAGTACCCATGTGAGCAATTAGTAGCTAAGTCACACAGAACTTCCTGTGAAACATTGCAGTGGGCCTAGATCAACATCTCTTGCATTCAATGGGACAATAAGCTTTAAAAAATAATTTTAATTTAACCAACTGTATGATTACGTAATAATTTGTCATCTGTCACTTCTGCTCAAGTGTCAGGCTGCATAAGATTAGAAGAACCAATTCCTTTCCTAAACCAAAAAGGTTAACTTAACTCTTGCTATCTAAGCAACCACACACTGCTATGGCTAGCTAATTAATTTTCTAATTCTTGTGAAGTACTGTACTGCTCCCACAGGCTCCAAAATCCATTGAAGACTCAAAAAATCCAGACTTCAATGAAAAAGAAATGGCTTTTTACCAAAATCTGACTGTCCCTTGGGAGAGATTGCAGTCAGTTGCATATTTCATTCATTACTATTGATATTGCCTGTGTTGCCTTGACTACCTACTCATTCTAGTCTAAACTGTCATAAGACCGAACCAAAAGATGAAACAAAAAAACAACAACAACAGCAAAAAACAAACAAAACAACAAATAAACTACGCTCACAAGTCACAAGTTCATAAATTCCAAGCTCCACCACATTCTGTCCAGCTGTCATATCACATGCCGTCGCAGAAAAACAAAAATGTCTGACCAATTTACGTTAATTGTTTCACTGTATGCAAACCATGCTCCTTGGTTGCCATGATGTGGTGTGTTTCTGGTGCATCACAATTTTGAAATTGTATTATATTTTCCTGTCAACATGTAATAAACAGAGCAAAGGTTACAATTGCTAATTTGTCCACAAAACAAAAAAAAGCACTTATGAAGCTTCACGTGATACATGGTGACCCAAACACAGCAAAGCAGTTGAGCTTGAGCCAGCCAACACAAACAGCACCATCAAAATGAACACAATTACCATGAGAAGCCAGCTAAAACACCAAACGTCATCCTTATAATGAAATTCCTCAGCATGAGTGCAAGCTGGCAGACAACAAGCAGTTAGACTGGAGGCACACTTTCAAAATCAGTGCGTGATATTCAGGTACAAAGGAAGATCAGTGAAAAACTGACAGTGAGTAAAATAATACTTCAATTGTGTCTCCACTTAGTGACGTTTGATGTTTGATGTTTGATGTTTGATGTTCTGTCTGTTCAGAGACGACGAAAATCAGCCAATTAATTAGAGATACTTTTAACTGTATAACTACGCTACAAGTTATCGACTTTTTTTTTAGGTTATACCCAGCACTTAACGATGAAAACAATATAATTTGTGATAACCAAATGGCGCTGCTATGATATGTCCTGCTAAGTGCTGTGACTTGTGTTCACCACAGAGCAAGATAGAATGGTGATCCACTTTACTAAATTTTGCTCCCATTTTTATTGAGGTTGGTGTGGCGAAAATAAATGCTCTATTCCTGGGGCACAATGCTTATGTATTTGCTGAAGCATCTCTCCATATCTGGAAGTGGAATCAATACTTGTAATGGACTACTTTTGGGCACAACCTATCTTGGTCACTCATTGATTACCCATATCTAGAGCCTCAGTTTTACCATGTTGGCATAATGTATGAATAAGGAGATTGCAGGGCAATTAATTTTGATGTTTGAAAAACAAGCATTGGATAATTGTCAAGCCAAATGAACTACTCGTTTATTTACAGCCAATTCATTGTTCAGATTGTTTATATCCTAGCCACAATGAAATTTTAATGTGATGAAATTTACTGCACAAAATGTTTTGTAAGTAGCATTGACTATTGACAAATAAACAGAGAATGTCTAATGTGAAACATCTTCAGCCCCCTCCCAATCCCAACCCTCCCAATTCTCTCGCAGTATCCCATATTTATAATATTTCATATCAGATTACACTTCACTAGAGTTTAGTACAGAGTGCTCCAGGTGGGGTCTTACCAAAGTGTGAAGCCAGCACTCCTTCCATTTGCAGAACCAGAGCCTGGGAAATACAATAAAAGACAGAGCCATAAACTTCTACTACTCGACAAGTCATTGCAGGATGCTTGCAACTCTAGGCTAGATACAGTGTGGTGATGGTTTGTGGGGTCTGTACCTGAAGTCTGGTTTTAGGGAAGCCTTCCAGCACCCATCCCTAGATAGAGACACGAAAAATATCAGTGGATAAAACAAAAGATGATGACACAGAATTCTGTAAAGGAGAAGTTGATAAAGAATATAGAAGCCCTGAATCTGGAAGGAAAAAAATCAAAACAAAAATACAGCTATCTACATTTTTATACATGTATGTGCATAGAAAGATAGACATGTAGCAACTTCGTTGTATGCCACATTTTGTGCCCAATTGTACCACAACTAAACTCAGCACCGACCATAGCAGCAACCGGCCATTGCACCGGCCATAGCAGCAACCGCAGCAGCAGGAATAACAAAATGAGCTCAACAGAAACAAATGCAATCAATTGAGGTAATCCGGTATCACCTAGTAACACAGCTGCTTCAAAGCGTACCTATCCTTTCACAAGTTTGGTGCCTAGGTAAACTGGAGCCTTGATCAGAAGGATTGTTTCATATGTTTAAACCTTGCGGTTGGTTAATTATTAAATATTCACAAACAGCCCTATTGTGAAATAGGGGCAGAAATGACAAACTTTAGGCATCTTGCAAGCTTTGTTTATATTCTTTAATGTCGTTTGTAATACATGAGATCTGACAAAAAAAATTAAAGTGAGTCATGGATAATCCCATAGTGGGAGGAGTGGGGTGTTAACGCACAATTAAAGGTGATTGCATCTGCAGAATGCAATTATAACATTATTTGGATCAAACTCCTTTGGCATAATGAGCAATTTTAACACCTGCTCTCGTTTTGCAATTTGCACTGGAATGATGAAACACAAAAAGTAATAGTGTGATTGAAGTCATAATTATTCCACAAGTGTATGGATTTATGAAAAAATTGACTAAAACGAACCTGTCACCACACAGTCGATGAAACCTACCCCAATAGATGAAACCTACCCCAATAGATGAAACCTACCCCAATAGATGAAACCTACCCCAATAGATGAAACCTACCCGTTTCTGGCAATCCGACTTCATGAGTCTGCTCCTTATGATTTTAGCCCAGGTTCGGTCTGGAATTTCTTTGTTGGCTTCCTTCAAACTTCTGGCCTGTAAAATCAATTACATCAACTTGAAGTAAATATAACCACCTGGTGGTGTATTTGCCCAGCTTGTCCTCTACGGGATACATGGGGGTAGTGATCTGAGAGTGGGTGGGACGGTACGTGATCTGAGGCAGAGCTCCTACCTGTGTTGTGTGTATGACCACATTTGTAGCAGTGAATACCACCAATTATTAGTGTGTATATCATAAGACTATGTCATCAGTAATACCATGGCAGTGAATACCACCAATTATTAGTGTGTATATCATAAGACCATGTCATCAGTAATCCTGTTTGTGGCCAGTCCTTTAAAACCTGTCTTACCTTACCGGAAGCACTTTTAATTACGAGCACTTGTATGTATATTGTAACACTCAATAGCTTCCCTGAGTGCAAGCCAACAATATATGGTACAAAAACAATCCTTTTTATTACACAATATCATCTGATACTAGGTGGCCTGATATAACTTCGTTTATTATCACTACCACATCTCCAGGCATGACTGCATCCTTTATTCATAAATGCAACATTACATAAGAATTATAATCCAGAGTATTCAGCTGATGGTGAATTAACTTGCCTTTGGTATTTTGATGGTTGTTTATTTTGGGATTGGGGTGTGGTAAAAAAAGAATCCCAAAGAGCCTAAACAAAAGGTGATACTCACCATACAACAGACATTACAAGGCAATGAAAGAAGTCATTTAGTTCTGCGAGTGTCCTGTTTTCATTAGCAATTATTTAAATAAAGGTAAATAAATATTTCAATGTAAATAAATATTTAAAATAAATAAACAAAACCTGACTGAATGAATATCAACTAGTAATCAGGATTTGTTAACAAACTCATTTTGCAATACCCGCTAGATAAGCTGATACTTTTGTTTTATTGCAATATAAACCTATCCATTAAGAAGAAAAGGCTCCAGGCTTGTACGTGAACTAATTAATCTTGTTACTTTCAAATATTGTACATTCACTATTCATAAAATATTTTAATACAAAGAAAAGTCTATGTAAAATAAAAAGTCGTGAAAACATGTTTTTAGTTATTTGTCTCGTTAACCAGCCGTTCTCCACACGTAAAGGGGCAGGGCATAGGGGTAGGAGAACATCTAGTAATTTTCGCCAGGTTTTCGTAAAATTGTCCTGTAATGTTGGGACAACCAATTATGCGACCACAGTTACGTGAATGTCACTCTTACTCATTGACTGCATTTATTCAACTCCACACTTGCTGCGGTTTATTCACAATTATATGCTCAGTAGATATTGCACAGGTGTACGATGTCAAAAAAATGAAATTAATTGCATTCCAGCATTTCACGAAACCTGGCGAAAGTTGCCAGACGTTCTTTGAGAACGGCTGGTTAACGAGACTAGTTAGTTATAGCTCTTTAATAGAAACATTTCTTGTGGACATGTTTTACTTCACTGAAATATTCACACACTGATGATGGCCATTGCAAAATTAATGGTTGAAACATTTTTATTAAAATATTTTATGACTAGTGAAAAGCACAATATATTTGAAAGTGATGTCTAATATACCTAGTCACCGAAAATTATTCAGAATAATCTTGTTGTTGTTTTAGGTCTTTGTTGTTGTTGTTTTGCTCAATTTGCCCTCCTCACACTAATTCAATGTAACAAATAAATTTTCCTATGGACATATTTGGACCCACTAGACCAGTAGTATTACAGCCTCCTCAATATTTTTTTTTACTCCTCAACCAAATAAAAATTTGATCAACTCTAAAAATTCTAATGAATGTCTTTGACAACCACTAGCTTCCTTCTATAGTAGATAGATTGGATGGGACATCATCATGCCCTTACATTATCATGTCCTTACCTGGATTCCCTCTGGAGTCTGGTCTTCCTGAAGAGTGACGCGAGCAGATACATGCACTGCTTTCAGCTTACGAGCAGCAAGTTTACTCTAAAATAAAAATAAATTATAATAACAACAACAATGTTCACAACCATGATAAAATATAATAAAAAATAATGATGATAATAATAACAATAATAATAGCAGTAATAATAATAATAATAATAATAATAATAATAATAATATTAGGAACCTCAGTTGACCCCTGAAGAGGACTTATAATAATAATAATAGTAGTAATAATAATAATAATAATAATAATAATGGGGGAATGCTGCTCTGGGTTAAATTTATCAGCGAAAATTTAAACTTTTAATTATCTTTCAACCCTGTTGATAAAGGAAAGTCCATTTTATTATTAATATTATTATTATTATTATTGTTGTTATTATTATCATTATTATTATTACTATTATTATTATTACTCTATTGTTTTATTATAATGTCATTATTGTTATTTTTTTATTATTATCATTGTTATCATCTTGTTGTCGTTAGAATTATTAGTATTACTATTTTCAAACTGTTAGTAGTAGTATTAGCGATTTCTACTCCATCAAGTCTCATAATATTATCAAAGAATGTTTCTGAAGAACAATTTTTAAATTGTGACTTCGTATACTACATGTGAAATCAGTTCCTGTTCCATTCCAACCGATCAAATCCGTAAAAGTGCAGGTGATTGACGTATTTAAAGTATCATATTCTCTCCCTCCCCCACTTTAGCACCTTTTTTTGGTAAACACCACTATAATCTGCAAATCTGACAAAAATTAATGTCTTGTGGCTCTGTGAAACCCTGACAGTTGGTGTAGGGTAACCCCTTACACCTGCCTCCACCGACCAAATTCAATTAGTCACTTCTACGAAGTGGAAACCAGAGTTACGATACCCAATGTGTAACCCAATGTGTAACCGGAGATTACGAGGGTATGCCGTAGCGGATCTTCCGCCCATGCCATAAATACGTAAGGTTACTCGTGGTTAAGGTTGCATAGCGATAATGGACCTGAAAACCAGTTGTGGCTATCTTAACTAATTGTTCACTCCTGAGTCATAGTTCTTGCACCTGCTGACTTTTCTAGGGGAGGGTGGGGGGGATTTAATTTTAGAACACAGGCGCTGCCCCTCAAGAAAAAAAAAATCATGTGAAGTATAGAGCACATTGGTATTAACAAAAATAACTGCGACAATAAGTAAACATGTGCAACTGGAATAAAACAAAATAAATTAGTTTGTATTTCCTGTGTCAGTATTAACAGTCATTGAATGTGAAACTGTTAGGACAAAATGAAAACATTGTCAATGGAGTCCAGAGGTATATCTTCAAATTATCGAACATCAAAATGATCCTGTTTGCATTCAACTTGTACAGTAATTGTGTACCATTATTTGCTTTCAGCCTGCTATAAAACTACCCTGGCCATCACTTATATAACTTTACCTTATACTTGTAGCAAGCTCACAAAAATATCTCTGCCTACATTATCAAGTACATCATATCATTTCCTAGAAATGTACTCTTTTTTTTTAAAGCTACAGCAAGTCTTTGATTCTTGCACTGGTTGGCCACTCTTCTGTATACACCAATAAGGCCAGCCAATAACAACTTCCATTCACTCCCATGGCAGATAATCTATGCAACCAACAGCAGAAGCTGTAATGCAGCCATGCAAATCCCAAACTGTGGCTAGAGTCATCAACCTTCTGTATCTGGAATTTTAAGCTGTTCTATTGTGATTGGATTCGAAACCAAATGCGTAAAATTTATAAAGAATAGGTGTTTTGCAACCTCACACTAGTTGCTATGGAAATCAAAACCTCCTCAAGTAGTCTTTTCAAGATTTAATTGGAATTTTATGACGCAGCTGTGACCAATCTTTTTGAACTAAACTTAGAAATTACACCATCTCAGTTATTTGTCCCACCTTTTTTTTTCTTTTCTTTTTTTAAGAGATTATGTGGAATTAGTCCATCCCACTGCAATGTTCAACTAATAAGGGCTATTCTCCACAAGAATTCTTAATGAAATTATTGAACGGAATGAGTCCACAGTGACTACCAAGATTAAATTAGAGCATTATAATTGCACACCTTTGCAATGTAAACACCAAAAACACCCGTGTTACTATTGTTCAATCGTTTGCCCTAGTGCCTATACCTGTGGCTAGTTGAATTACTTACCACTGTGCACTGTCCAGAAACAGGGGGGCCATAGACAATCACTTTGGGAACTAAAAGGAACAATATGTTGGTGCTTGAAATAAAAACTCCACCATTGGATGTGTCAACTTCTCTCACCATCTTGTATCTTCCTGGACAAACATTCACTTAAAAAGGTCAGCGGATCTTCTGGCCTATGAATTAGAATTTCCTTCAGCATTATCTCGTAAAGTTCAAAGATGCCCTTTTCTTCTGCATATCTGCTGAATTCCACAGGAATTCTCAGGGGCATTTTTAGAGCGTCCATTTTTCTGACGACGGTTGTCCTAGCAACAATATCGTTACGGAGAGCTCACCAACAGTTCTGGACGCGCTCGCGCGTTGTTGTTTTTTTCAGCCCCACCCCCTGTTCCTTTTCACTCTGATCACTATAAAAGGAGTTTATAAAGTAAAAAAAGAGCATTAGTGTCAAAGACTTGAGATGGTCCTTCAACATTTCTTGAGGTAAATAGCTCCCAAGTGGTATGAGCTTACTGTTACTATTATTTGCTATTATTCTGCCATAGCTTCATAGCAATCTTTGTAGCCTGCACCTCTGTCAAGGTAAGAATAACCACTGTAATCTTTAATTTTAATATTTATTGTAGCACTCATTAATAAACCAGGCTCTTCCTTCAGCCCCAGAGTGGGGAGAATGGTCAGGCTGGACTCCCTGTTCCTTGCAATGTGGAGCTGGTGTCTCTTCCCAGAACAGATCATGCCTGTAAGATCAACATTAGTTTCAGTGCTCAAGAATGATAGATATTTGGATTAAGCATAGCTACATAAGTGCTATTAAAAAAAAGTTTGAATATGTAGCCCAAGTATTTTTTTCTATGAATACTATGTATTCGTTCCCATGACTAAAGAATAACCATTATAGTTCAACTAAAACATTGTACTGGGTTTTATCCCTTAAAAGGTGTAATTTAATGATGTTGCTTGTTTTCTACAGTGCTAACTGGAAGGTGTAATTTAATGATGTTGCTTGTTTTCTAAGTGCTAATTGGAAGGTGTAATTTAACGATGTTGCTTGTTTACAAGTACTAACTGGAAGGTGTAATTTAATGATGTTGCTTGTTTTCTAAGTGCTAATTGGAAGGTGTAATTTAATGATGTTGCTTGTTTTCTACAGTGCTAATTGCCAGAAGGACAAAACAACAGAAAAAAGATTTCGCTCTTGCTGTGTGCAGGTTAGTATAAACAATGATCATAATATCATCTTTTTTTTTTTTTTTTTTTTTTTGCTTCCTTTAACTTTGTTTTAATTAAACAGGATTGCCCTGCTTCTTATGCAAGCTCAGAAAACAGATGTTCAAAACTCCCTGGTAGTTGGATTGAGGCACCATCAGGTAGGTTTTACCAGGTTGGTTAGGAATGTGGGTAGGACTCTTACCAATAGAAATTTATATATAATTAGACCAATTCAGATTTAAATTCTAAAGTAAATTTCAAAATGTTCTGGTCTTTATACATTTTTCCTTCACTCTCTCTCTTTGATAATAAATAATCCATTCAATGGAAAATACCAGGTAATACCTCTACAATTATCTCCTTAGTAAATGAAACAAGATTGACTGTGGACTCAACAATTGGAATTCAATGATGTCTAAATGTATATATTACTTTACAATAGAAACATTCGGGTGCTCCATCTTGTGTGTGAATCAAACTGAGAATTCTGCCACTACAGCTAGGAAGGAAGTTCAGCTTCAATCTGGCACTCCTTGCCAAACAGAAGAAGGAAGGAAAGGAATCTGCCTGGACAACATCTGTGCTGTAAGTTTACAATATTTTGATAACTTCTTCATTGTTATCATTAATAATTTTATTATTATTATTATTATCATTATTATATATTATTATTTTTAATTTTATTATTATAATTTTATTATTGTTATTAATTTTATTATTGTTATTAATTTTATTATTATCACCTTTATTATTATTATTATTATTGTTGTTGTTGTTGTTATTATTATTATTATTATTATTATTATTACTATTGTGAGAATAACTACTAGATGCATGCACAATTTCTCAGTGATTACTAATTACTATTACATAGCTAGTGAAGTTGGCTCTATTCTCATTATATGCAATTAAAACGCCAGATGGAACGTAAATTTCTACAATAGCAAGATACTCCTACAAAAATATGACCATCAATATCCAATTTGAAGGAGGAGCAGTTTCTGAAGGAAGACACTGTTGTCTATTATGTCTGGCCTGGTGCAAAAGAATCACTGAAGCTTTAACAAAACAAGCAATTGTGGCTTAGGACCACTGGGAGATAATCATGTCAGCTCTAATTACATGCTTGTAATAGTTTAATTGCTGGAGGGTAGGAAGGGCCGAACTGACTGTGAATTCACACCATTCCTTCAACTTCTTGATCTGCTGATAAAGAGCCTACCCGACTCAATACTATTAGGATTGCAAATTTGGTACCAGGCTGTAAAATACTGCTGGCCATATGAAAGCTTTGAGGTAGTTTTGGGACAAATTGGAAAAGTGTTGAACTTATTTATAATTTTTTTTTCAGTCCATGGTTGCCTAAAATGTGATGCAATTAGCTAAGCATGCTTATGCTTGCTGGATGCACTGGCTTCAGAAAATGATGCAAACTAATAATAATAATAATAATAATAATAATAATAATAATAATAATAACCTGCCCCATAGAAACTGTCTGTGAATGTAATACCATGATGTACGTGACCTTATTACATCTTAAATCACCGGAAATCATGTTTTAAAATATGCAATCAATAAACTTTCTCTAGTTGGGTTTGACACAATAATGCTGCAATCTTGGATGCAGGAAGTTAAAATAACACTTACCCTTCCTTTCTGGCTCAACTTTTACACTCTTCTTTAAAAGGCACAACTTTGTTGAATCATTCTCCTCGTGTAGGTTGTTGGCTGTGACAATATCCTTGGATCAAGTGAGAGAAGAAATAAGTGTTTTCAGTGCTCGTCAACTTCAAATGCAGAGTGTCGAAAGATTAATGATAGTTTGTCCAACCAACTTTCACCAATATTGAGGAGTATAGGTCAGTCATATAGCCATAATACTGTGTGTATATATATATATAATTATACAATATATGCCATAATATTTCGGTGAAGTAAATACGTTTACACACATATATTTTATTATAGTGTTTAAGTAAGTAAAATCTGAACCCTAGAATTTTAGTTACGAAAGTTTTTGCACTTTTCCACCCAGCCATCTGTCTTACTTCATACAGAAGTTCATACCACATTAACTCTCATAGAAAATAGACCACCCGCAAATCAACTGCCAAGCATACCAATCAATGCAAGGATAACTGATATCTTACCAAAAATAGAATCACGCAATTATCTATCATTAATAATAGTACAGCTTAAATGTGAATTAATTTTAACCCAGCATTTTCTTAAAAATTCCTGGCTAATGATAGGAACATGGCACATGGAAGCTTCAAACCCCTCCATGCTCTCTGTTTTGGTCACTTTGTCTTAATAAAGACAGTTTGTAAACTTTGAGGGTAATCACTCATGTGGCATGTGTGCGTGCTCAGCCCACAAGCCATACAAAAAGTGCCAGCATTCTATGCTATGAAACCTTTAAAGGGATAGAACCCAATGATGAGATCATAATAATAGCGAGACACTTGAAATGCTATTTTACATTTAATGTGATATTATCTTCTTATTTTCACAGGAAGAGTTACCGTTTTACACATACCAATTCAGTCAAGTTTTCTCAGAATTTCTCATCCACTTGAGGTCAGTGGAACTCGTTTAGGTGAGTCACTGACCCATGGCAGAATGTTAATGGAATGGAAGAGATTCTAATCTCAGATATTGCAGTGATTTTTCAAAAATGACTTAATGGTCATTTAGTGTCACCCAATTAGTTCCTCACGGAAAATCCCAGCCAAGTTTTGTTTCTTAATCAACTTAATGACAAGCTATAAGATTGCAGAAACCCAAGTCAATGTTGAGAAATCAGTCGTCCTTCATTTATAAGTTAAATATAACAATGAGCGCACGGTATTTTTAAACTTATGTCTGCTGTAAATTATATCATCTTACTCGATACACTGTGTGAATATTATTTTCGGGCTACTCAAATTATTGGCTTGGTTTTACATCTAAAGTAAAGATGAGACTCATGGTCGCCAGAGAACAGTATTCTTAGCTTTATTCCTCTCAAAGTAAAAGATGGGCATGTGCTTTACTGGATAGCTCATAATGTCTAGGACCATATTTAGTTCGAAATTATCATTCCCAAGTCTACTTTCATGAACAGAACTCCTCCATAACCAAATTTCATCATGGCGGTTTCCCATGCAACGCCTTAGATCAGTAGTCAAATTTTGCAATGGCTTTACATTAGTGTTTTGGCCGGCGAGTCAATCAGTAAACAGCCCACTAGATTAGTCGAGCCTATCATACCAGTGTAATTCCATGCTTGGTGCTTCCCATAACATTACTGTTACGCAACATGCTGACCGAAGATATGTCAAAAATCGCAAATTCGGCGCCGTCGCCTGCTTCAATAAGAATTTCAAAGATGTAGTTGGGCGTATGATCTCATCTATGCCCTTTCTCCTTCCGTTCCATCACTATAGTAGCCAGTAATTGTTACTATAGGAGCAGCTGGAGTTACTATAGCAATGGTTTTGACTTGTGCAATCTTTATAAAAAAGGCCCTTCCACGCCTAAGGTTTTATCACTTGTGATGTCAGGAAACATCCTTGAATGGCTTTCAAGTGGGGGAATCCCCCTACTTGTACCGCTTCCTCCATTAGGTAGCTAATTAAAGTTGATAACTTAAGTAAAGTGTTTCTTAGGTTGCGAGCAGTGTGGGGAATGCTATTTTTCTTCAATTTTCATGGAATGACTTGTTTCCCTTTTGGATGTAGCCCTTCAATCTAGTGGGCAGGTCATCTTTTTGGGAGGAAGAAATGGGACAAGATTCCAAGCAGCTGGTTCCCACTTCACTTATTTCCTATACTCAACAGTTGAAGGTGACAGAGAAGAGCTGAGAGCAAATGGTCCTACCAATTCAAGTATTGTTGTACAGGTGAGCACATATCACTGGCTAGGGAGACCATGTGACCAAAATAATAGCATTTTCACTTATTAAAATTCTTTATAAAATTATATGGAAACATTTACTGGCATTGAATATTGACCATGTAGAACTTATTGCATAGCTAAGTGGTCCTAGATTTGATCCATGATAGACTATTGACCAAAATAATATAGTGAAAGAATCATATAAGAAAATAATTTTAGTATGAGTTCAGTTGTAATAACTGTGTAAAGAAATGTCCTAATTTGTTTTACTCGCATGAGTAATAGCACGGGCAACCGTGCTATTTGGGGTTAATAGCACGAGTAATGCAATTGCAATTGCACAGGGCGAAACTGAGTGCTATTTTAATTGGTTTATGAATGGTATTAACACTGAATAGAACAGGTTACCCGTGCTATTACTCGCTAATAGTAGGCCAGCGTTTATTTTTTGTCAAACTGTACGTTTCCAAAGCTAATGCAGCATGCATGCACAACTAGTGCACGTAATTACAGTACTAGTTCACTTTCCACATGCTATTTCAATTGAACAAGGCAATTTACGTGCCATACTATTTGTTATAAAATGATTTTCCTAATATTAATTATGATTAATTAATTTTGAATAGAAAGTGGTATAGTTAATTTGAGTAGACCAGTTTCAAGTGAAAAAATATATACCAACTCTCTGTCTCTGTTTGGATACAAGACTATTCATAAAACTAGACTAGAATGGCTGGAATGGACTGTATTCATCACAGCTGATAATAATAAACCTCACTTCAAAGAAAACAGGACTTTGAGCCTGTCATCCAGATGGGTAAATTGAGATGATTTTAATTTTAATACAAATTCAATAATTAAAAGTGAGAGATCCTTTTACCTTCTCCTCTCTCTCTCTACTCCACACATGTGTAAATTGACACATCCTGGCAAGAAACGAGATACATAAATATTAAAATTTTGTTCTGTGACTACATTCCACAATCACAAACCCTGTGTATACTAAGATAACATCTGACATTTTCTAAATTCAACAAGATAACTAGCTTAGACAGGAGTACCATAATTAATGTTTGTTATTCTTCCAACCACACTTTATGGCAATAATTATCTTTAAGTTCGATAACTACCATAGCAATTTAAATTTTTTTTTTTGTTACTAATTAGCTGCTGTTCACCACAAGCGAGCCGACGCCCACTATTGAATATCGGCTCCAATACTCCTACCATCACTTAAATGGTCCTACCAGTGCCCCTGGTGGCTACGACAACTCATCTGCACATGCTCACTGTGGCAGCAGCAGCAGTCAAGAACCAGTGCATAGGGACTACCGCTGGGGGTATGAAGAACCCAGTCCATGCTCTGTGACATGTGGGCGTGGCACCCAAACTCTCTTGCCTCGCTGTATAGACAAACTCTACCCTTGGAGGCAGCTCTCTGAGGAACTTTGCTTGAAGGAAGGACTGGTAAAACCCGCACCAATTGTACAACTCTGCCAAGTCCAAGACTGTCCTCCAATGTAAGCAAGAAAAACTTTCAATATTATTGTACATTATAAATTTTATTTGGATGGTTTAATTTTATTTTTTCTTTAAAAAAGCTCGTTTTATTGATCTTCTTCAATCTACGTAACTATTTACAGGTGGAAGAGTAGTGAGTGGTCCTGTTGTTTAGGGCAGTGTGGAGGAGAAAGCATTCAGACCAGACTAGTGCATTGTGAGAGATTTGTGCAGGAAGGCTCTGACCCAGTGATCCTGACTGACCAGACTGCATGTGGGCTAGACAACAAGCCCGCTGTTCAGCAATCTTGCAACAGGACAGACTGTGTCTTCTCATGGATAACTGAGGACTGGTCTCCAGTAAGTACAAAAAAACAAAAAAAACAAAAAAAAAAAATATATTTATGGTCTAAATTAACATTAATATTAAAAATACAGCAAGTTTATTAATTGTTATTGTGAACTTTTTCTCACCCTTTCCATTATAGTGCTCGGAGCTCATTACAGAGAATTTACAGCACAGAAGTGTAAATTGTCAGCAAGTTGGAACAGAGTCCTCAGTAGACCCGGCTTTCTGTGATGCCACCACCAGACCTACAAGTGTCCGTACCTGTCGCTCCAAAAACTGTATCAATGGAAGGTGCTGTGCTTGGAGGCCACGGTCATGGGGAAAGGTAGGCAAAAGCTGGGTCTTTAATTAACTTGCTGTGATGAGCATTACAGATTACTATAGATCACTAGGGTTCAAGTTTCAGATAAAATTTGCTGACATGCCTACAAGTAACTTGTTACTTGTTACACTGCCGATAACATGCTGGCTTATGGTTGAGTGTGATCACAAACAACTATGAAGTAATAACTAATAATTTCACCCCCTCTTAAGTACAATTAATAAATGTTATAAGGATATATATTGTTTTTCTCCAGTCAAAACTTGTTCATATCCAATGGTGTTTTTCCACTGCATTCTTTAGGTAAATTGGAACCAACTAAGCACTCAGTTACCTACTCAGGGAATATAAGTTTATTACGAACATTAAACAATGAACCCGACACCTTGAGCTAAAGTTCCTTGGAATGTCAAATACAATATAAATGAAACCCAATACCCAGTTTAATTCATTAAAATAATAACAACAGTGCTGGGTAACATCATGTTGCCAAATGAATTTAATTGATTTTTTAAAAATTTTATGTAGTGCAACATGGGGTGTGGCTTCGGACAGCAGAGCAGAGTCCTTGAATGCCGGTACACCAATGACCTCAGTCCTGCAGATAAAAGTTGCTGTGCTGGCGTGGTACAGCCTCCAATGCAAAGAGAGTGCTGGTCCACTGAAGAGCAAAATTGTTCAGCCTTCTGGGACATGGGAGAATTCGGCAAGGTGATTGATACTAGAGTCCAGAGACAGTTTAATATAGACTTGGCAGCCACTTTAATAATTAATGTTGCGGTAACCCTGCCATTACAACATTAGCAATTTGTAGTATACGTCACTTCCTTTAAACCAATATTTACATGGTCCCTCTAGTTGTCACATAAATAAATAAATAAATAATAATTCAGTCATTCCTTGGCCTAAAAATAATAAAATAGAAGTTTTCTCTGTTTAAACAGCCGATAAAACTGACTCGACCTTTTAATGAAGTCCTTCTCAGGGGTCACTTAAGTCAAACTTCCAAAATTTACATGTCAGGTTAAAATTATTGGCAGTGCAAACAGAAATATAATAATAATCAATAATAATAATAATAAACATCCCTCCAGTGTGCAGGAAGGTGCTGTAGTAACAATCAATTCCAGACAAGAACTGTGAAATGCTCAGTCCAGACTCAGCCAGGTCAGACAGTGGTGCTACCAGATGAGGCCTGTCACACTGTCCCTAAACCAGCCACAAACATTATCTGCAAGAGAACGGATTGCCCCAAGTGGATTGTATCAGATTGGGGGAGCTGCAGTCCCCCAGACCATCAAGATTGTGGCTATCGAACACGATCAGTTCACTGCATGCTAGATGGAGAAGAAGCGGCCGACTGCTGCGAGGAGCAACCCATTCAAGCTCAGCCATGCTTGCCCTGCGGTATGTTATGTCTAATACAACTTGCTGAACTTTTATATACAAGGCTTTCTAAACAAAAACAAAACAAAACAAACAAAAAAAAAGAGGGAAAAAAAAAAGAAAAAAAGAACAACACAGGTAACTGTAGTTGTGAAATGATATGATGAAATTATTGATTAAAAAACAACAACTATACAGTGGGTTTTTATATTTTGAGAAAAAAATATTGAGGAAAAATTTGCTATATATTATTATATTGTTTATTTCCATTAGACCCTCCCACTACAGAACCACCTCATGAAACCTGTGAAGATGTATTTGGCGGATTTTGTACAACGTTAAGTAGCTGTGATATATACAAAAGGCTCTTCTGTTGTAAAACATGTCGGAATCTTCCTTCCTTTTGAACTGATGATTCTCATATATTTTAAGTTTCCAATCTACAACGTTAAACGGCATCACGCTCATCAACAATACCTTATAACATGTCTCCATTTGAAATATATTATTTATTTTATTAACAATAAAATTTCACTCTTAAATTATTTGTTCCAACAACAAACACCTTGGTTCTATCAATTTTCATTACACTTGTAAAATATAGTATTTCAATGTTGCAGTTGATGAATTATAAGATGAGAAGGGGATAATTTGTCATGCTTGTGAATCTCTCACACCCCCGAGTTAATATCTGATCTGACACTCAAATGCACAGGATAGTTTTATATTGGCAATACCTTTCATATTACGGTATTTTGCTCAAAACCATTACAGATTAATTGGTAATCATAATAATAATATAAAGATAATACACATAGGAGTGTTTATAAAGCTGAACATCGTCTCTTATCTCTCCCATAATGGTAGAAAATGAAAATGCCTTTTTTTCAGTGAGCATAAAAAAAAAATAATACAACAACCAAAAATAAAAGTCTGGATTTGCAGCAAGAATGAAATAATAATTATACCAATAGCAATTAAGATTTTAATGCAGATAACTCTAATCTAATAGTTCCCATCAGTTCTTTCACCACAGAGCTCACAATGCTATCGTTGCCAAACGTGACGACAACAAGTTTTTCAGCTTCTGCTAGTTCCCTTAGTGCCTGGTGAAAGTCAGCAATGGGTCCAATGCAGCGTCTCAGCTTGGCCATCTTCATTAAATGTAGCACATAGACTGGATGATATTCCGGCAGAACAACTCTACATACATAATTACATAATACAACTTAATACATGAGTCTAGTGTGATATGGTGAGATACTTCATGAGCAGGCTAATTAATTAGGCTTTGTGTAATAAGTAATTTATTCCATACTAGATATCCTAAACTGGTATACCTCCTCATCGCCAAGGTCTACTACTTGAGTCTAGTGTGATATGGTGAGATACTTCATGAGCAGGCTAATTAATTAGGCTTTGTGTAATAAGTAATTTATTCCATACTAGATATCCTAAACTGGTATACCTCCTCATCGCCAAGGTCTACTACTTGAGTCTAGTGTGATATGGTGAGATACTTCACGAGCAGGCTAATTAATTAGGCTTTGTGTAATAAGTAATTTATTCCATACTAGATATCCTAAACTGGTATACCTCCTCATCGCCAAGGTCTACTACTTGAGTCTAGTGTGATATGGTGAGATACTTCATGAGCAGGCTAATTAATTAGGCTTTGTGTAATAAGTAATTTATTCCATACTAGATATCCTAAACTGGTATACCTCCTCATCGCCAAGGTCTACTACTTCTAGTGCTCTATCATCTGGATGGTTGCTAGGAGTATATAGCTGAGGTCTTTGGCATATACCTAATCCGATACCAATAGGCTGATGATGAAAATGGTATATGCAAATGCTGTCTCCATAAGAGAAGCTAGACTAATGTGTAATGGACACTCACCACTCATTGGTAGTTCTAACACAAAGCTCCAATTCTAGCACGCACTCAGTAAACTTAGCAGTATGAAGCAAAACTACCACAAGCAAGAAATTATTTACTCATGTGATTATGATGTGACTACAGGAGGTCCCACAACGCAAAAGCTAACGATCCTACAGCCAAAAATGCCACTGTCTTCAAGATACACTAACCCTTTTGTGCATGCGCACTGAGGGCTTATTTTTGTTTATGAATAATAGCTAGGCTAGAGCAAGCCATTAATATAAATGAACACTAAAGTAATAGATAAGAACCTTGGAACATTTAAAAATAAATAAACTTAAGTATATGTATACACACAGTAAATGCCGGTAGCTTTTGTACAAATGCATTTATTCAGAGCATAATTACAATCCTTGATGTACTACAATAGAAATCTGAATTAAATGCTTCTGATAACCACAAGTATTCCTGAAGCATTTTTGAGCATAATTTTTGGCCAAAGGATTTCTGTTATAATCTAAACACGTATTACAAGAAAATGGTGATGCTTGGATTAACTAAAACCCTCTAATATCATACATGCATAATAAGTATAAAAATTAAACAGATTGGAAATACAGTAACAAAACCAGTCCTAAAATATAGAAATCACAGTAACCCAATAAAATGAATAAATGAATAAATAAGTAAATAAGTAATTAAATAATAAAAATAAAAAAATAAATAAAATGTAATAAATAAATAAGAAAAAATAAATAAAATAAATAAACATATAAGAAATAAATAAATAAGAAATAAATAAATAAGAAATAAATAAGAAATAAATAAATAAGAAATAAATAAGATAAATAAATAAGAAATAAATAAATAAATAAACAACAAACAAATATATAAAGACACAAATTAAAGATCCCTGGAAAGCAAGATAAGAACCAGAAACCAAACTCGGTGAATTCCAATCATACCTATAAGCCTTAGAGAGGCTGTTCCCAGTCTCCAGTGCTGCAAGCCACTCCTCCAATTCAAGCTGCCCTCTCATGAGCTGCTCGGTCACCCTGGCAACAACAATGTCGGCTGGCTGAAGTTCACCTTTGGCCTGAACTATGAACTCTTTGCAACTTTTCACTATTCCAGACCAATGTGCGCAGATAAAAGTTAAAGATTACCAAAATATTGGGAAAATGACTGTAGAATAAAAAAAAATTAAAAAGACAATCAAAAAGAGCTAAATATAAGTTGTTGAATCAAGAAGAGTCAACGTCATTTAATGAATCAATATAAAAGGATATTTCCAGCACTTTCCATATCTTTCAAGTTTTTGTCCAGTAACTGGTAGCCTTGCTCTTGTATTGCTGTTTAACATTAAAAATTCAAGCGGTCGATAGAAGAAAATAAACATCGTTGCCACCAGAGTCTAAACTCATTAGACAAACCCCAGCATATACTCTACTTAATACACAGTATGATTCAGAGAGAGAGGTGGCAAGATAGTTTGTATAAAATGCATCTTTATTATCATTATGTTTTTGTAAGAGCCACATAAGGAGCAACAATATTACTGGCAGCCCCACACACTTCCAATTATAGTAACGCTTTGCTAGTTCCAATCATGAGGCAGGGCTTCATACAGTTGAGCACTAAGATCATAGCTAGCCAAAAGAAAGATCTGGCACCCAAGACTAATACAACAATAACAACCACAATTACTGCACGTTAATTTGAGATGAAAATTTTAGACTGCCCCACAAACAAGAGAGGCTCCTGTCTGTCACGTGGTTTCGCATTGCCGAGAAGCAGATTAATGGTAGTGCAGACCATGGGAATGCGGCGGAGGTATTGCAATCACTTCTGGTCAGACAAAGGGAAAGTTGAGTTCAAATGTTGGTTGGCAAAGTGGACCCACTTCCTTAGTCAAACCAGCAGCACAGAGAAGAGACTATGTGCATCTGCCATCCTAATTATTCACTAATGATTGTCATATCAAGGCAATATTACAGAGTTATTAGCAGGAGCATGTTGTACAAGGGCATGCACTATTCCTCTCCGTAAACTGGACATAGAGGAACAGGATGAAAGAGTGACTATAAGCTTAGTACTTTAGCGAAGCTAGCTACTGTAACAACACTTTCTTTCTTTTCTGTATTCAACTTTTGAACACCACTGGGCACACAACTCCAACCATATAAAATTAATTCCTGGGTAGCTGAAACAGTGTGTCCTCAAATGGACTACATCCTCAAAAACACCACGCATGGTTTGAAGGCTTGAAGAAATAGAACATGCATGTCTTATTCAAAGAAATAAGTCACTCTTTCATTAACTTACACTCACACTACGTACTGCACAGTTCTCAGCAGTGCTTAGCTCAGCACAGCCGCTTACCATTCAATAACACTTCCAAGCACTCTCCTATTTTATACCCCTAACCTTGATTAATTTATAGTGACAATACACAAATACATTACAAACTCACCATGTGATGAACTTTGTGAACTCTGTGAAACAAACAAGCACACATACACACATTTCAAACATCAAATTCCACTGTTTAGAATATAGCTAGTGCTGTGCTTCAGCACAAATAGCAAGCAAGCCATTGTGCACAGTAATTTAAAAAACAGTTTGAATTCGAACAAGTTTAAATTTTCTTAATTTTTCTGAGTAGCGATAGCTTGTGTAGTATAAAGAAGCCATTTTGACAACAAAAAAACAAAAACAAAAACAAAAAGGCTGAGTTTTTGAAATTATGTATGGTAAAAGGCTTTCATTACCATTGTAACCACTCACCACAACTTTTTGACTTGGAAAAAATAAACGAGCATTTATCACACAGGTTTGAGCTAATCCTAAAATAAGACTTGTTCTGCTATAGTAAATCACTCAGTTTTTTGTTAGCTATATTATAACAATTATTTCAGCAGCTGACTGAATCTATACACTTACTTGAAGATCCTCAAGCTGGCAGCGTGAACAGGCACATGTGAAGCAATATACTCGACTGAGGTGGGCATGCCTCCTTTTCTGTGACTCCAGCACTTCATAATAAGAAATGGTTAGCTAATGAGAAGAAAACAACAACAACAACAACAAGGAAACCATTTACAAGATGATTAATCCAACAGAACTGTATTAAATGATTGACATAATCAGACTCCAATAATAATTAAGAGAAGAGTATGTTAATTTAGCATGTACACTTTTCTAATTGAATTAAAACCCTAATGGTATTTCCTAAATCTTAGTTTGCTCTTTGTACTTGGTGAGGACATCTCATTTTCTAACTTTCACTTTTGAACAGCCACGCGTTGTATTGATTCTTACCATATCATTTCAGTTCATCAGAATGCAAAGGTAGTGTGCGTTTACATTTGCATGTGTTTTATCAAACAACCCCTTAGAACAAAATCACGTAGCTATGCATTGGATGATCTCACAATCAACAACAATAAACAACAACAACAACAACAACACAAATGAACTGAAGCTGTTCTATTCCATTCAGTTCCCTTGCAATGGCCAAACCTGTTCTCCTGGAGATATATGCTTGACAGATCTGATGCACATTGTAGCTCCCTTGAAGACAGCAATGATGTTGGGATCACAGGAATGGTTCATGATTGAAGGAAGACCATAGACTGCCACGCCCAATTCTTCTTCATGGTGGCAATCCATAATGTTGAAGGCATTACTGATCACCTAGAATCATCAAGCAAGATTATAACAAAAATAACAAAAACAATAAACATACGAACATTTTCATATAGATCTATTCTTTTTACCAACTTAAAATATATACTAATTATTACTTCTAATTGTATCATTGTAACCTTCGTAGTACTGTAATAATAATTAATAATTAAAATGTTTTTGCTTCACACTCAGTAACTTCCAAAGTCATTGATGAGGTTCTGCGGAGTTGAAATGCATGAATTATTAATTAGTCACTATGAAGGTTACAATATTAAAATAATTAACATAACAAACAAGATTAACATATCATGATGCACTAATAAGCCCTAGCTCCCTAGCCATAGATGAAAAAATATTTCATAGTGGTCACGAATTTCCGAAAGCATTAAAATCATTAAGGTAGTCATAAGGTCAGCAATTTTACCAAACAACAACAACGACAACAACAATAATAAAAATGGCAATAACAATAACAGTTGCTATGAGATATTAAATTTTTCCAGCAAACATAAGTGGCTAATTCGTGGTTTATTCTAGCTGACCTTGCCAAGCATACAGAAAATTTCATCTGAAGTGAACTCTGGTGGTTCACCATGTGCAGCCAACAGTATGGCCACTCCCGCCGCATGCTCAAGGATTTCTGACTTGACTTCAGCAGAGAACTTGTCCATATCTGAAAAACAAAACTTTCCTTCAGTCAGTGAGGAAAAGAAGTTGAAAAAGACTGGCCACATTATAAGTTGTTTGTTTATAGTTGTTATTCTCACCCACTCAAGTTAAATGAAATGTCACAGTCTTTAAATTCATTTCTCATTCTTATACATCCAATGCAAGTGGTCTTCACAAACTAAACAACAAGTGAAATCCTTTAACTACTCAATCCCTGCAATCCTTATGAGCGTCAACATAAGCTTAGGACTACAGGTGATCCCCATACTGTGTTAATTTTTTTTTTTTTTTTTAAAGAATGAAAAGACTTCTCACCTCACTAAAGTAGCTAGATAGTACTCCATTAAAGGGGGAAAACACTCAGTCTTAAAATAAAACCTACTGGCAATGCAGTTTTTAGTTTATTCAATTAAGTTGAATTGGAACACTAATGCCAGAAATGTCTAAATACAGAGTTCATGTAAAGCTTCAAACACTGTAAAATGTAAAATTATTAATGCTAGTAGTTATTTAGGTAAATAATATAGGCAATGTAAAAAAAACCCCACTAACTCTCAGCAATACAAAACGTTACAGCTGCCCTGTGATACAATATAACAGCCTAATCAGCAGTCAGCAGCTGGAAACAAGTTAAACCTCTCTCAGGCAACAGCTCCTAGGGTATAGTAAAAGGGTAGTAAGGGTATCGTGTGAACAGAGCCACAGGCAGAGGGTGGGAAATAGTTGGGGGCCTGCTCTGCTTAGGTTGCCTATTTGGCCAGGTCTAAGGCTACCTATTTTGCCAGTTTTGAGGTGTTAGATATATTCATTGTAAACAAGACTTACTGGACATGAGGTAATCTAATTGCTTTTGAAGACTGGTAGAGGCCTTTTGTGCCAGCAAGAGCCTCATTACCAATCTCATGGTATCAGTGGGTCTGTGTGGTGACACTTTATAGAAACCAGTACACTCTTTTCTGTGAAGTGGCCAATCTGTTCTCTGTTTAAAAAAAAAAGATTTAAAACTAATCTGTTCTCTGTTTAAAAAAAAAGATTTAAAACTACTGTATATGCAAGCTGAAACTTTGGTCTTACCTGACAAACTCTATTGCAATAGCGAACCTTCTTACAAACGCTGCACCTTAATAAGTCACTGCAGAAGCTTACCGAGTAATACCACACCACAAGAAATATTTGGTTTACTTACTCTTTCTCCGCGAGACAGCCATGGCAACAAGCTCTGGCTAAACTAGCCACGTGACCTAAAGGCTGTGCGGTAAAAATTTCTGAACCTTTTGGAATATCTTGAGCTGCATAAACACCTCTTCCACTCTCTTCGCAGAAGTCAAACTTCAGATTGGTTGGGAGTAAATGATTCAGCGCCATACTAACAGTCTACAGATTATAATTGCAAAGAAATCAACGGAAGGTAAAGGGTCACTGAATTAGAAAACGGCGTATTCTCTTAGGTAAGGGGTTGTCTTGCACCCGCGGATGAGTGAACACATCGTCCAGAAGCCTAGTTAGATCTTTTACCAAACAATTATAGAATCAAGTTTTAACATTAACTGCAAAAATCAGTTAGAGTAGAATAGAAGCATAGTGGAACAAGATGAATGCAGAGAGATTGAGTATTTGTACATAAAAGGAAATCAATGAAATGAAAATCAGACGAGTCAAAAAAAGAAAAGAAAGGAAAAGGCACGAGAGGTTGTTACAAGGACAATTGTGATTTGAATAAAATAGTTTACATGGCTGAATAATCAATAAGTTATAAGTAGTTAATTTTGAAGGAGTTCATGGGGAATGACTTCATGTGCGACTGGATCTGGGTGGCTGAAGACAAAAAATAAAATAATAAAAAAATTAATAATTTAATCACAGACGGTATAAGTCTAATTCACATAATACTATACTAACATACTAAGATGTACTCACATTACTGAGCTCCACTATCATGGGTTTACTAGATTTAGATATGGCCTTTCCATGTAGATTGTCAATGGCAACCTGTGCTCCCTTAGGATCCATGTACTACAAATAGTCGAAGAATATTACATGTAACAATAAGCAACTGAAGCACCGGGAGACAGCTATTACTAACTCACCATGTAGATTACATTCTTCCTGCTAGGAATGGGAACTAGGCCAATGACTGTTCCATACTGAGAGAAAATGTCTCTCATATGCTCTGGTGTGCGGTCCAATGGAATGTTCTTAACAAACAGCTGAAAGAAAAGAGAAGGGAGGGGAAAAAAAGAAGATTATTTTGCATCAAATAGCCTCGACTAAATTAGATAAGTTAAGGGTCTACTTATTATTAAAACATGCTTCAGTGTCATTGTTGCCCTAGTATACCACCTACCCTGATGCAGCTCTGGTGTGGGAGGTTGTCTAGCTCGGCTTGCTGTGGGGAGGGCTCTGTGGTCCCCTTCTACACAAGGAAAGAACATAGCATGCAATAAAGTTTTGCACTGTGTCACTACCACTTACGTAAGGCTGTACAGACAGAGGCTTAGGGCTTCCAGTTAAATGGTGGCCATCCAAACCTTTGACTGCCCTCATTCCACCTTCCTTGTCCATGATCTAACGGCCAAACCATAAGGACAGTAGACCAAGAGACAACCCAACCCCCTACCCACCCCTCAATTCCTTTTTCCTCAATTAATACTGTTCACTACTCTTTGTTTTTCTCTAACTCCCTTCACATTGAGCAGATAAAGAAGGGGAAAAGAAAAAAAAAAAAAAAAAAAAAAAAAAAAAAAAAAAAAAAGGATGTAATAAAAAACAACAACAAAAAACAACTTTAGTCTACCACAAGTTATATATATATATATATATATATAGACCCTCTCATATCTGAACACATTGGGACCAGAGGGTGTTCGGATATGCAAAATGTTCGAATATCTGAAATGCTGAATCATCAAAAAAAATTAATAGTTAAGCCAAGCTAGCCTGGCTAATTCCTTTTGACAATGAGTTTAGGATAGCTAGTTTGGCTTCTATTGTTAGTACCTTGCCTTTCCTTTTAGTAGAAGACACAGAACTAATAGCCTCAGCCATTTTCTCAATCTAATTTTGAGTTCAAACTGCACACGGAGGTTTTTGTTGTGACGACCTTTACCAAAGTCGATCTTTTTTTTAACAATCCAGATAATTGGAGCCTTCCGAAACGAGGGCTGGATATGCGAGGGTCTACTGTATAGCAATAGTCTTCTTACCTTTTCTCCTTCCCCTCCAACCCTACCCTAACTCAACTCTATTCAAAGACTAATTAAAGTTTATGGAATCCCAGGGAGCTCTAAAGGAATTAAAAAAATTAAAAAATTAAATTAAAGCAATTTGGTGATCATCTTTATTCTTTAGGGAATCTCCCCTGCCACACAATGAAAAACCAGTGTGCATCCTCACCAGGTACAGCTTATCTTTGTGTTCTGTGTGATATTCCAATGTGTGTATGTGTCCGTAGAGGGCAAATAGTTGGTAAATATCCTCTACACTCTTGTTGTGGGGCATGTACCGCACAAATAGTTTTACCTGAGTGGAGTCCGGATCGGGAGACTTCCTCCTCCTGCCCGTCGGTGGAAATGATGTACCGTTCCTTGCAGCCTGGTTGAGTGACCGGATACCCTTGGGCTGGATCGTGCCTGTGGAAGTGGTAGGTGTGGTTAACGAGGAAATTGTGAAGCAATTATAAAACATAGTAAGTAATGAAGTTGATGAGAGTCAAACTAAATTAGTCTGGATTTTTTTTTAAGTTAATAAAAAGCCCTGGTTGGTTAAGATGAGCAACCCCATTAATTTAATATAGGTATACGTATTAAAAGGGTAGGACACTTCCTATACGACATCCTAATAGCAGGGTATTATTAGAACAAAAATTGAGACGGGCCAAATTTATTTGAAATTTCAACAGGTTTTTTCATTAGCATCACTGTGACAAGTAGAGAATACCTCAAGTTAGCAATTGTAGTGATAAAGATATCGTTTGTACTGATACAGATGTAATTTACATGTCCCTCATGCACACATACACACCTCCATTAGTAGAGTCTGTGTCCTGTGAGGACTTTGGTTTGAGTTTGCTGTTGTCAGGCGTTGGCAAGATCCTCCTGACCATGTTTAGGGCATTGGCATTGATTCTTGGGGCAGAGCTGCTGCGAGAAGTACTGCCAGAACTATACATGAAAAAGAAAGAAAGAATAATAATGGAAGATACCCCAAGACAGTGCAATAGTAATAATAATAAGAATTATAGGGTTCACACTTGTAATTAAGATTCTGACAAACTTTAATCTTAAAGCTTCTATTGTGAATGTGAAATCAGATGCCAGATCTGATCATCTTGGTAAATAATTGGACAAAGCTAATTGCTGCAACCATGTGAGTAAATAAACAAATATATAAGTAGATAAATAAAACGCCAAATAAATAAATAAAGACGATACAGAATTTGCCCAAGAAAAACACTGTATGATGTATGTGACAATTCAGTGTATGGGTCAATATACAGATTAACAACAACAAACAAATAAAAACACCGCACATTAGAAACGTGGACCTACCCATTCTGAGGTGAGGTACTATTTGCTGACCCTTTGCCAGCTTTCTCTGCCTTCTTCAAAGGAGTTTGAGTATTAGAAGAACCTTGCTGCAGGCACGCTGAGTAAGTGGCACTTGACGTAGTTGGCGGAGATGAACAGGTGGGGGGAGATGGGGGGACAATATTACGCTGAGTAGGAGAACCAGTAGCACCTCGTGCAGGTGAAGACAGGATAGTGGTGCGAGGTGGAGAGAGTGTGGCATTGGAATGGGGCCGGTTTGACGGTGGAATGCCTCGAGGTGTGGACCGAGGAATGGAACTTGCAGTAGTGGATGAGGCGGAGACAGGGGGAACATTTTTGGGCGAAGGAGTGTTGCGAGCCGGGTGGATGGGAGGAGCTGGAGAGAGGTGGCGAGGACTTTTACCCTCTTGGCCAGCTAGCGTGAACACACCATCATTGGTAGGACTCTGTATTTCATCCATACAGTCAGCCCAGTTGGAAGTAGAGGTCAGCTGGAATGAATGAGTCACATCAAGTCAAAATTATGCACAAAACAAAAAAAACAGAAAAAAAAAAAAAAAAAAAAAAAAAAAAAAAAAAAAAAAAAAAAAAAAAAAATAATAGTAAACAAACTAAAGATAAATAAATGAAAAAATATTTTGCTACATGCACATACAATATTCCCTTTTCCACTTCACTTCCTTCTGTGGTATCTAGCACTTTCACGCCCACTCCAGTTCATGCCACAATAATCTAATGATGCATCACGTACTGGTTCACCACTTACTTTGCTAGCTCCGCCAATACTCAAGGTACCAAGAGACTCCGTCAAGACACGCCCACTGTCCCGGCCAGCACCTTTCTTAGAGAAAGTGATAGATTCAGCCATCTTGAAGTCAGCTGTGAGCACCTCTTCGTTGACATTCACTACAGTGCCCTTCAGTGAGAAAAACAACTCCACTACAACGGGATTGTTAGGTTCTGTAGATGTCTGTGGGTGAGAGCAAACGTGTAGTAATAATAATAACTAATAATAATAATAATAATAATAATCATAAATATAATAATGAAAATACCAAAATCTACAAGTAAAAAAAAAAAAAATCACATATGCAAATAGGCCAACTGATCATGTAATCTAAACAATGTAAAGCTATCATACTAACACTAAAAAGGCACTTACAACTTGGACTTGCAACTTCTGAGATTCCGTCAATACGTTAAATTTATTAATTTCCTACAATAGAGGGGAGAAAACAACAACATTAACAACGAACAATTATTGTTGTTCATCTTTATACTAAATAACATAAAAACCACCGTACCTTTGGCGTGAAAGAAGTGTGATCATTACAGGCGATGGTGCATTTGGCTGCCTGGAATGGAATAGTCAGGAATTCTGACCTCAACTTCATCAAACTTTCTTGGTCGAGTAATTCCCAATTGCCAAAATCCAAATAACGCACTTTAAACTGGAAGGATAAGAGAGAGAGAGAGAGAAAAAAACAAAAAGCAAGCAGTGAGATGTTATAATAAATTGTTTTTTACAAATCTTCCCAAAGTTATACTTAGCACAAGTCAGTAGTACTGGCTAGATATTTATTGAACATACACCCAGCATGTCTCTTCCCCAACACCCCCCCCCCCCCCCTCCTCAAACATGAAAACAAATTTGGTAATGATAAATTTTCTACACCATGTGCAACAAGGGCTTACACCTTGCTGAAATTGTTATAACTCAGAGAAAGCTGAACCATACTAACCTTATTCTTAACAATGTCTTCTACCTTGCCCCTGTACCAGAGTCTATCCTCAGAGAACTGAGCTGCACAGACTTGTCCAGTGCTGAGGAAGACAGGAGTGGGAGGTTCGTCTTGGCAGATTGCCTGCAAATTCTCCACCATCTTAACAAACGGTGGTTCCTCTGTGTAGGCCATCTGTAGCCAGAAGCTACCGTCCTTCATGAAAGGTGTGGTCACAAATCCCTCGTACTTCTTGCCTTTTACATTGTAAGAAGAAATACAGAAAAGGAAGAAGACAAAATATATAACGATTTGTTTTGCTGGGGGAATAAGATTGGAAATAGATCAAACAGACCACTCATGTTATATGCAATAGAATGTGAAAATCTTCTGCTAAAGGAGTTGCTTGCGAAGGTGGGTGGTATTTATTGGGTGTGGTTTCAAACATTCCCTTTGGTAACAAACTACGATTAATGGAATTAATGCGATGGAAAGGTGCAACAATAAGAAAAACTTTACTATAGAAATATCACTTTGTAAATTTGCTATGTACTGATGTTCTGCTTGCTTTTTGTATCAAATCCGCTGCTTACATATGATATTCTGAAGATTTAACTTATTTTCAAGCCACCAATATGTATTAAACATAAGTACCTGATTACATACAAGTATTTTAAATGTGATTGACATTTTTGGTTGTACTGCTATAAATCGTACAACTCCAATTTGTACCTTTCCACTCAAAACTATTTCAGCTGAGAACTGAATCAGGATTACAAGTTGTTTATTAAATGTGTTAACATGCAATGTGTTGTAAAGCTAATCGTGGTCACCCACCAAGCGGTTATCTATACCAATATCATGTACCATCAGTTGCTCCATTACAAAAACTCACCTTTTATCAAAACCACTTGGCTGCAATCGCTTGCAGAGCCCACCATTCTGTTGAAGCCGCTGAATTTCCCCCTTGGCTCGCTCGGTTCTGCCTGAGGGGTCAGTGACCTGACTTCCCGGGTAGCTTGGGGCACCTCCAGCTTGCCTTCTCCTGCAGTGGTGATGAAATGGGGAGAAGCCGAGGAGCGCCCGTACACTTTGGAAGAAGGAAGTCCGACCTCGTCTGAGCTCCGGATCACTTGGGCTCCGGGCAGAGCCTCTGCTGCGCGAGGAGAATCAGAATTTGGAGCATCGTGGGTAACGGCATTTTCAGCCTCACAGGCTGGAATATCAGAATCGCTGTTATCCTTGGGAATCATGGACGGTGCTGCTTCTTTGGAGAACTGCAACTGGATGGCGTCGGACGAGGCCGAGTTGTTTACTGCGCCGTCTGACGACTGCGTGAAATAGCCATCCGAAGAAAGATCAATGTCCTCTTCTTTCTTCTTGAGTTGTTCTTCCGTCTCTGTGTCCGATTGCTTCCCTTCTTGCTCCACTGCAGCGGGTTGGGGTGGAGGGGGCGTGGCAGGTGAGACGCTGGGGACAGAAGTGTTTGTGACCGTCTGTTGCTGAATGGGCATTTTACCAGTATAACGGACATCGTGGTACCGTATGCCGGCACCCTGGGCAAACGAAAACAAGGAACAAGAGTTAATTAATCAATAGCAAATGTAAATTTATCATCAATAGACCGAAACTGTTATTAGATCAACAACTACAGCCTCAAAATGCAGAGCACTATATCTAAACAGTAAAATAACAAACAATACCATTTATGCGTGAGGAAAAATTAAAAAAAAAAAGTGTATTAATAGCACAAACAATAACAACACTTTGCCTAATCATATTGACTGAGGCAGATAATAAGACAGAACTTGTGTTAGACTAAATTGTTAAAACTAGAGCACTAAGAGTGCAAACCCTCAGCGTTAGTTAAAAATATAAGTTGCAAAAGTCACTATTGTTGAATAACCAAGCTCTTAAATTTTCAGTTATAGCAGCACACACGCGCGCACACACACACACACACACACACACAAGTACCTGTTGTGCCTTATTAGAGGGTAGAGCCAGGGCAGTGATGATGCTTCCAACCTCAAATGGTTCTCCAGACTTAGAATGGTTCACGAGCTCTACGCGATGACACCGGTTATTCTCATGCCATGGGAGGAGCTCCAGTATCTTGACCGTGAGCTGACTGCCGTGTGTTAGATCTGTAAACTTCCAACGTACCTGACAAAGAAACCACAACCACTTTAATTTAGCATTAACCCTACACATGCAATTTCAAGGCTCCATCTATAAATAAGTGACAATAAATAAAGGTACATAATTAACCCGCCATTTTGACTGCTATTGTCTGCCTCAGGGGTCACTAACTAAGCAAGAAATTGAAATTTGTGATAAAAATGTATTGGCTGTAAAAACAGAAAATTGCTATTATTCAAGACTGAATCGATAAATACAATATATAAAATAAAAAAAAGTATTTTAATAATTTCACCACCACCATCAGCTTACCTCTCTTTCATACACAAGATCCTGGCTTACAGAGAAGCAGCACTGAATCATCTGGAACGGATACACTTGGAACTTGGGATGCAAAGGATACAAGTTTGAAATGACCATGGTTTCATAATTGCCATAGTCCAAGAAAAACACTTTCACCTGAGACAGAATGATACACACAGTAGTCAGCACAATGCCCACACACCCACCATAATCCCAATGACCTAATTTCTCTCTAACACTATGTAGCATTGAGAAGTATTACAAGTCTATCAATCATGATGCCCTTGCATGTACTCAACTAAAATTTAAATGAAGTTGCTTACACATGGTGGAGATCATCTCTAAAATAACCTCTAACCACACATAATTGAAACAGATGTTTTATTATTTATTAGTTGATTGTTAATCTCTTGTTCCTTTACCTAGTAATTCCATTAACACCTTTTCAGCCACCCCTGATCCCTAATATTGTCACCCCTGATCCCTAATATTGTCACCCCTTTACCTGATTTTTGTCCAATAAGTTGACTATCTGTGCTCGGTACCACCTCTGATCCATTACATAGAGAGCACAGCAAAGGTCACCAACTTTGGCTTCACCAGGACGGAGGAATGGAGGAGGAGATAGTAACAGCTCTGAACTGTAAATATAATAAAGTTATATGTTTGTTCATACTCAGCAGAAAGAATTACTCACAATGACTCCACATCACAACCAACTGTGATATTAAAATTAGGAAAAACTGAATTAGAATGTTAGACAGCTCTGCTTAGAGTTTAAAAAAAGAAAGAAAGAAAAACAAAACAAACAAACAAACAAACAACAACAACAACAGTAATCCTGCTGTAAATATTTACTTAATGGCTAATTAATAGTAAAAACAACAAACAACAACAAATTTGAGCACGAATAATGAAGTCTTTATCTTGCCTAACTTTGAACGTTATATACCACATCAGTATATTTAACCAATCAAACAAAAACAACAACAAACAAACAAAAGCAGGGCATATTTCATCCCTAAATGTATAATATAAATCTCACCTCATGGTATTAGTCAAATTAAGCAGCATCACATCCTGAATGTTGCCATCCCTTGGCAAGATTCTAATCCAAAACACTCCCTTGAGGTTCATGGAGCCGATGACATTTGCCTTGCTCTCGTCTCCCTCCTTGAGCTGGTCCCTATGCTCAATCACAAAGCTGGCAGTGCTCTGCACGACGTTGGTAACAGTAGGCACAAAACCACAATAGGCGTCCCCACACAAAACTGGAGGCCTTGGTGGGTCGCTGCTGGAATCGCCACAGAAGTTTTTCAGATCTTCTTTGTATTTGGTAAGTATTTTTAACTTTGCTGAGCATGTCACCCTATATGTATCTAGGATTGCCTGTAATATATTTATAGAGAGAGGCAAATTAAATAGACAATACTTAGTATATATGTGATAGGCTCTGAGAAAAGGTACAAATTGGCGCTACAGCAAATACATGGATACGGCAAAAAAACCCGAGTCTTACTTAACAACTAAAAAAAATTTTTTTTACCTCAAAATGATCTTCAGGCTTTCCTCTATCTGTGTGCCAAATTTGAACGCTGAATTTTAACATCTAGTCGCCGAACAAAGCGCCTAAAAAAACTCGGTCCGACGAGAACTTTAATCTAGAAATGCGTGAACGGAAATGACAATTCAATGTTACGCGGAGCGTGCACGGAATAGAATACGAACGGTAAGGGAAATTCCCGGGTGACTTAACGGTAAGTACCCCGCGGCACGCATAATTTCCATGACAACAGCGTGCATTATCTAAAAATGCCATCTAAAAAGGTTCTTGAGGCTATCAAAGCTGTGAATTCCATTGTTTCTTTTTCTCTTGAGGACCAATCATCTCTTGAGGCAACTATAGAGGATTATTTCACTTCTCCTGACCCTGGTAAAGAAGATTATGATGATTCTGACACTGATGAGGACAACATTACTGGTAAATAGCGTTTTAGTGCATAATACAACAATTTTAATACATACCAAAGTATACTCTGATTTATTTTGTAGAAGATGATGTGTGTGATAATGAGGCAACAGAATTATCACAGTTGGATGACAATGATATAGAATTATCACAGTTGGGTGACAATGTAGCAGAAACATCACAGTTGGGTGATAACACAGAACGTCAAATTACTCAAACGTTGACGCAAGTACCCTTTCTATCAGATATAGAGATAGAACTTAGACCATGTGACGAGGATGAAGGAAAATTTGTTTCAGAATTTATGTCTACAGGATGTGGGTGTGCACGAAACTGTTATCAACACTTCAGTGCTGACTATGTCAGCACTTTTCGGCTTCATTGTCTTGAACTCACGTCACAAGAGCTAGACTTGGCTGTTCTTGGACAGATGTCAGCCTTTATTAATACTAGCTCTAGTACTAGTGATGATTCTCATGTTGTTCGTATGAGAAAGAATACCTACTCTACTTACTATCACCAGTGCAAGCAAGTTTGTTCTTCCATGTTTGGTTTTCTTTTCACTGTGGGGAAAAAGCGAATGAGAAACTTAACGGAACATTATCTTCGCAATGGCCTTACACCACGTGTCCATGGCAATAGCCGAAGAACACCGCATCATGCTCTAGGCTTTGAGTCTATTGAGAACGTTGTCAAGTTCCTGTTTATGTACGCAGAGCAGAATGCTCTTTTGCTACCAGGACGAGTGCCAGGATACAGCAGGACTGATCTCAAGTTATTACCATCAAGCACGTCAAAGCGTGGAATCTGGGGAGTGTACAGTGCAGCTTCAGAGAACAGCAATACCTACACAGTAGCATATTCCACCTTTTGCAAGCTTTGGAAAACTCTCATTCCCTCTATAATCTTGATGAAGCCAATGTCCGACCTTTGCTGGCAATGCCAGCAAAATAGTTCCGCTATCCTGCGTGCTGCGAATCAACCTGATTCTGAGAAATCAGACACCATTAGAGCTGCAGAAGAACACATTTTGATAGTCCAAAAGGAAAGATCGTTCTACAGGACAACATGTGAAGATTGTAAAGCCAGTATCAGAGATTTTTTTACCTACTCTGGTGAGTTCACTCCTCCTCCTCTCCACTCTTGCTTTCCTCCCAACTCCAATAACTTGAAGGCACACTACGCATTTGACTATGCACAACAAGTGCATTTTCCATCAGATCCCATGCAACCTGGACCAGTGTACTTTTTGACACCAAGAAAATGTGCGATATTTGGAGTGAATTTGGAGGCAATCCCAAGGCAAGTCAATTTTCTGACAGATGAGGCTGGTTCTTGTGGGAAAGGGTCAAATGCAGTCGTAAGTCAGTTACACTACTTCTTTGAGCATCATGGTCTGGGGGAAACAGAAGTATTTTTGCATGCGGACAATTGCTCCGGGCAGAACAAGAACAGTACCATGATACATTATTTGGCCTGGAGAGCTCTTACTAATCAGCATTCTTCTCTGACTCTATCATTTTTGATTGTCGGACACACCAAGTTTTCCCCAGATTGGTGCTTTGGCTTGTTCAAGCGTAAATTCCGGCACACCAAGGTCAGCAGTCTCAATGGTATTGCTTGTACAGTGAATGAATCTGCTCATTGTAATCATACCCAGTTAGTTAGTCGAGAAGATGGAAGTGTGATTGTGCCCACCTATGACTGGGCAGATTTTTTTGCAAGCCGGTTTAAGAAGGTTCCCGGAATAAAAAAACTACATCATTTACGTTTTTCTTCATCTGAGCCTGGCTGTGTCTTCACGAAGGAGTATTGCGACAGTGATGTTGAGGTGAAAGTTGAGTTGCTGAAGTTCCCTTGGTCTCCAGATTCATTAGAGCTTCCAAGGATTATTGTTCCCAAGGGTCTTTCTGCCACACGACAGTGGTATTTGCACGATCAAATTCGGCAATTTTGCTCCGATGATGACAAAGACATAACCTGTCCTCTTCCCAGTGTACCGAAACCCATGAGTCGTGACAATAGCCCAGTTCCTGATTTGAGTATACATCCGGAATCTTTTGTCCCAGCTTCTCCACTTCGCAAAAAGCGCCGCTGTGGCTTGTGCAGGCAAGAAGGACACAACAGCCGGTCCTGCCCAAATAAAACCAATTAATTCATATAACAGTTCTCACTACAAAGTAAATTCATTCTATCGACTCATGATTATGTATTTTGTTGTCTAAAGTTTAGTTGTAAAAACAAAAACAATCATAGCTGGCATAGTTTAAAAAAATAACCAAAAAATAATAGTATTAATAGCTACTAACTTGATATCATTAGTTTGAAGTATACTATGCTAAAGAGCTAACTAAAACATAATACATAGGTTGAGAATTATTTACCTAGCTATCTGAATAAAAAACTAACAACCAACCACAAACAAAACTAAATTATAAAGTTCGAATAACTCACCATCTCAAACATGATTCCATTCTTGGTAACAAGTAAAAGAATGCGCTAGTTACTTGAACGCTTTCTGTTTAACTGTTTCTTTTTGGGAGCTGTCTTTTATTGCGCTTTCTTTGTTTACTTCTTGCGGCGAACTCTGAAACCACACCCCTTCATTGAATTCAAGCTAGGAACCACACCCGTACGTGACACGGACGTGTCACGGATTTATTTAATCAAAACAAGAAGTTTGCGTTGAAATAGCATTTTCTCCGTTTGGACCGTTTTGTGCCTCAGTCCTTAAACGCGCCATATCTTCGCAACAAAAGACATTTAAGCGCCGCATTTAGTATCAAAATGGAGGTAATTTAACGGAGTTTCCGATGATGACATAAAATCTTTTTTTTTTTTTCCGCCAATTTGTACCTTTTCTCAGAGCCTGTCACATATAGACTTATATAATTTGGCAGCTGCGAGAATAGTTGTTTATCAATTGTCTGCACCTCTGACAATAGTAATAGTAGTAGTAGTACCAATTAATAATAAGTAAATAACAATAATAGTAGTCTTTCAATGATTCAGTCATTCTCGGCTGAAATAATTATAATAACAATATTGGCTGTTAGAACGAGAAAAATTTGCTATTATTAATAATTGTAGTACTTTAATTATGGCATTGCAGCAAATTAACCTAATGATAATCTACCATTTGTTGTTCTCCTTTCACCCAATAAACAAACAATGAAGTTCCAGAAGCTTATCTACCGACAGTCCCACTAGAGAGAGAACTCTCACTTATTCTGATGAGCACTTCTCCTACTACAACACTTCCTTTCAACGAATCATTCATTTATTCAAATCATTTCCCACATTCACGGATTCACTTGCTGACCACTTGATTTTATTCTTTTTATTGATGTTAGAACTGTCAGATTCATTGGCCCACCTTAATTAATGCGAGTACAAGCTCGATGCTCTTAGACATACAACACCACACACATACAAATAACCCACATTACACAACCTTGTATAGCTGACTTGTCCAAAGACACATTGTCACCAACATTGTAAGAGAGAAGTTAATCTTTATCCTACTAAAGTTTCAATACACATGTCACCCTACAATGAGTTTATCTAAAACTAGAGGGGAAAACCCTCACATACCAAGTTGCAGTCTCTACAGTTCGTGACTTGGTAACTAGTAGTCACAATAACCTCTCTGTTCAATATTAATTATACTACTGCACTTATAATAGAGAGAGGGGATACTGCTATTTTATTTCTCAATAAAATTATTGGCGATCACGAATACAGGTAAAACACACACACACACACACACACACACACACACACACACAGATTGAGGACTTTGTCCTCACTTTGTGTTTACCTTCTCTTTCTCATTCAGGAGCTCGTGAAGCTTTACAAACTCCTTTTTGCTACCCTCCTCCAGAGAGGCATTGTGAGCAAGCACCTCTTCGATCTGCTTGTCTACTTCTTGTAGGTATGCCTGATAAACACATAAGAGTATGGACGGCAAAATCATTCAGTTATCACTGGAAGAAGGGAAAAAGAAAAAAAGAAAAAAAAAGAGAAAAAAAGAAAGAAAAAAAAATCCTATACATGTAGACATAATGCAGGAGTTTATGTTGTAAAGTTGTTTTACTGTTCTAAAAGGTACTGAACACCAAAGGGGTGTTGTGTAATACTCTCACAAAATAGGTGCAAGAGTTCAAAATCTAGGACTTCTAAAAAGAACATGTGATGCCCTTGATGTTCTTTTCACCCCTTTTTTCCTTGGAGATGCCTGTGGGCTCATTTGTGGCTCTGCCCAGCTGATCCTGAAGGCCCTTATTTGGAGAATTTGGGCTTTAAACACTCTCGAGGAAGATAAACATGTCAATTAAGTTTAAGCCACTCAGCTTGAGTGGGCCTAAAGGCAGAAACCACCAAGAATGTGTCAATGTGATCTCAATTGAGAGATTCATTAGGACCTCATGCAAATGTGTCTAAAAGATTAAATGAGTGGTGTTATAACACTTCCATATATGCTGTTTGCAAGCTGTAGCATACATCTCCAAGATGAAGGTAGAGCTAGCATTAGCAAAGGCAGGCTGATGAAATATATTCAACTATATTCACTGTGAGGAAGATTTAATCAAGTATATTTAAATAAACTAAAGAGGTATACTGGCAAATTCTATATTTAATATAAAGTGTAAAAAGCCACAGCAAATTAAACTTATACTGTTTACCATGACGTATAATAAAAGAAATACCAATCAAATAACACAACAAATCAATCTCATGCCAATCATAATGGTTAATAAGAAATATCAATTGGGTCTAAATACTCTCAAAGAAATGATGAAATCTCAAGTAAGCCACCCCTATACCACCAATATTAACATTACAGATAATGTGAACTCTAACTTACAGCTACAGATGTAGGAATTGGACTATTCACTTGTTCTAGTGGCTCAACAACATCCTTAAGAGGCTTGGCTAATACTGTAGGCTCCATGGCATCTGTATTTCCTCTACCCGTTCTTGAGGGAGACTTGTTGGCACTTCCAGACAACAAGCCTGTAGCAAAAACATTGTTATTAATTAAATTCAAGAGTCATAAATTAAACTCACAATCTTTGTAAGAGAGGCCAGCCTCTTTGGGCCGTCCCTGACTTCTAGCCTGAACTGACATTAATTGGGAGTAAGAAACGAGTCAGCTTATCTAGCCATTGCAAGCAACCCTACCGAACAACTAACTCGAAATAGAACGAGCTACTGCCGTGTTCTGCGGATTTTATAGACGCCCGCGAAAGAACGCCGCAATATTTCAAAATTGCAGTGTTTTTCGTTTATTTGGAACAATAATGCGACCATTACCATACCACTTATCGCGGAAATAGAGTTGTGTACTCACCAGTTAATACTGGGGTTAAATTTATTTGATCAAATCAATAAGTCAATAATGCAAAGATGGCAATGACAATGAGTGGGACAAAAACAGCTATGAAAAGAATGATTAAATTGTGTTCATTTAGACAAAATGACAGAAGTATATCTTGATTCCTACTGAAAGAGTATCATAGCATCTACAATTAGCAGTGAGAGAATCCTGGGTCAAGAGCCCGAGCCTTGGCCATAATGGACTCGTAAACATCAAGCAAACAGAAGGCATCTAATGCTGTACACATACAGAGAAAAAATGTGGCTTATTAAGCTAAAAATAACATTTAATTATGTACTCACACATACATAGTATAAATATGCAAATATGTACTCTAGTTACATTGACCTACCTGCATACTCTATTTGTTCCTTCCATAATGGCCGCCTTTCCCAATTAGATAATTGATAAGACTTGTCCAAAGGCTTGCCCAAGTACTTGGCCACCAAAGCACTTAAACCTGACGGTTTGCGTTGACAACCTTTACCACACTGACCACTTTCACCACTGCGATCATGGATACGTTCTTTCTCGACTCCATCATCTGATTCATTCTCTTCAACACCATCCATAAGAGGGTGTGGCGGCAAGTGAGGCTTCTCTTTGACGGCCGTAGAAGAAATCAACAGAGGATGGACAGGAAGGGACACACTTTGTGAGTCAGAAAGAACACACCCGTTCTTGGATGCTTCCTTGTCACGTCTGCTACTATTTTCAGAGCATGAATTGAGTATTGACTGATCAGCAGAACATGCCAATTCTTCAGTTTTACTTCGTGGATGAGGTTTGTGGCGTAGGGAGTCTGCATTAGTTGAGTAGGCATTACTTGGAATTGAATAGTTTAATGTAGGCATGGCCACTCCTTGTGAGGATGCAGCAGGCGTTGGATACGTGGAATCATTTCGAACCAGGCACAATTTATCAACCTGTATGTAAAATACAGAACAAAAGAAGGAAAAGAAATATATGACATTTAAAACAATGAACATTATACAAGAGGAAGAGGAGAACATCCTCCCATGGAATCCCAAGGTTCTATGGGACTGTGGGATGGGATGAACAATTTATGGCATTTCTGGACTGCACTCATTAAATAAATTCTAGATAAAAAAAAAAAAAAAAAAAAAAAAAAAAAAGCTTTTCAGACTTCATCTTGCATCATCATCATCATCACTAGAGCTCTATTCAGATGTGTAACCTGATCCCTCAATGGAATGGGCATTGCTTTATGTCACATTTTTAATCATCATATTACTGCATTGCTTTTTGTCACATTTTTAATCATCATATTACTGCATTGCTTTTTGTCACATTTTTAATCATCATATTACGGCTGAAAGGAGAATTGTATATTACCTCCACCCCACCTCTTTCCCTAACCCCACCTCTTTCCCTAACCTTCACAAACATGTTTGTGTGACTACCCTTTTTACTATCTTATGAATTCATCAACAACAACAACAACAAAAAAATTATATATGTATAAATGTAATAATACCTTCAATACTAAGTTAATATGAACTAATTTTCTTCAGGAGAGTAGCCCCCAACCCACGGTAAGATAAACACTGTTGCCACTGTTCAACTGTCTAATTATTTAGTATTCAAGTTATCACCTTCAACGATTGTCAACATTAGCCTAGCATTGGGATAGTTTCGCCATTGATTTGCAAAATGGACCATAATATGGACAAAAGAAAATCTTATGCTTAACTCTTTATAGCCCATCTGCTAATGCAATTTTTTTTTGCCTAAAAATAGACATGTTTTTTATTCAGTTGCAATATTTAAAAAATTATGTTACATAAGCAAACCTGCAGTGTTGAGTTGCAAGTAGAAAGTGTTTTGAGACCATTAAAAATCATTTTATGTAGTAGTTAATTAGTCCTCTACTACATTACCTATATAAATACAGTTGTAGCCTAACAAAATAATTAAGGCATAATTAAATGAGTGATTTTATGATGTAGACCCACGGGATTACTAATGCTTGTGAGTGTGCCCAATCATCAATAAAAACTTAAATGCATATAGTGCTATGGTGTGCTTCAAAACAAATGACAAGCAAGCAAGTTATTATAGTGTCACTAAATTTCTAACAAAAGCGTATGTAGTATTAAAAAATGCAGTTTGAGTCAGAAGAGAAGCAATGTAAATTAGTAGCATCTCTTTATGACACTTGTTGACTGCTACGATGAAAAGTCCAGAATAGTTAGGCTCGAAACACACTTTACCAAGTGAATGTATTCCATTACTAATTAATTATTAAGAAGAATCTTTATTTGCTTTACAAACACAGTCACTAGTTCAGTAAAGTACCTTTGCCTGATAGTCATTTATGACGAAATTATGAATTCTAGCTAGTGGCAGACAATACAAGTCACAAGACCACAGGAGGTGTGTGGAAACTGATTGGCCAAGCAAATTACTGCCAGATTTAAAATACGTACAACTAAAGAAAAATAAAGGAATTTAATGCCACATTTGTTTCTTAGTTCACAGATAAAACAGTCTGTTTAAGAAGGACCATCAAACTTGTGACCAGTATTACACGCACAGAAAGATGAATGTTGGGCAGAAAATGTCAAGTAATTCGTAGGGCTTGATATATAGCAGCTGTCGCCATTTAGGAAATATCTGTTCTCAATGCTTCACCACTTTATACACAAGCTGACAATTTTTATACACAGATTATATTTATCTGTCATAAATATCGACAACACAAACATTTGAGATGTGATGTGTTGATTGATGCTCTGACTTGAAAAGACCCACCTAGCAATTTTGGTGAAATGTGCTGCAACAGTAAACTGCAGGGCTCATGAGCACTACTCTCTCTCTCTCTCTACTATATATAGCCCACCATAGTGACCACTTGTATTCCATCAGTCCTATCTATCTGATATTACATACATAGTCCCTGTGCCGTGGTAATGTCTGTGGGCTATAAAAACCAGTGTTTGTTGTCACTCACACACTCAAGCTTATGTCTCAGGATTTGTAATCACACACAAACCTTAATGTATGTGTGTGTGTGTATCTTATATAGCATGGGCTATCAGGAAATAACTACCCTTTACCTTCTTTTCTAGTACTTGCAAATCCAATACTCGGTTAGTGACTTTTAATGGACTGTTCAAGAAAGGAAGTGACTTCTTCAGCATCACCAGGTCACCGTGGATACCATAACCTGAACACAACCAACATCAAACTACTTACAAGGTGAACAATCAATACAGCTGTAATGGACATATATGACCTTCAAAGCTAGAACTAGCCTCATCATGTAACCATCCTGACCTACATGTACCTAACATTCAGCATTGTGGTTTGGTAAAAGGTCTGGCTATGCACAGGATGACATTAAAATCTTGTCAGAAATTTTTTTTTAAAATTGCAGAATTGGCATTACATTATTGAGACTACAGAATTTATAAAAATAACTTGTCCAAAATGTTTACTTGTTGAAATTGACACACTTTTCTTTTGGATACTACATATTGTTTTTATCCCTTGGAGGAAAAAAAGAAGAAGAAGAAATCAGAGGATAAAGAAAGTATTGGATTCCCCACAACTATTACAACTTCTTTTGACTAACCAAGTTTGAGAGATTGCTTGGAACAAAACAAGCAACTGAAAAAATGGCTGAGTACTTTTGGAGACACTACTTGTGGAAGGATTAGCATGTCCAGTAGGAACACTCGATCCTTCAATGCCAACTGAAGTACAGCCAGCCTGAATACAGAACATGGTAAAGGGTTTCATGCTAACAAAAAAAAAAAAAAAAGGTGCTACTAAATTCCCTTACTTTTCCAAACGTTTGTCCTTGACAAGTTTCCATTCTGAATCAATCCCTACTATCACATTCGGCTAAAACAACAACAACAACAACAACAACAACAGCCAGAGTAACAATTGAAGCCACCAATTGAAGCCAATAGAAAATACAGCTTTAGCTACCAGTCATGCAGTAGTTCAACCTCTCTCATAATAGCTGGGGGAAATTAATAAAGAATAACCAGTCACTGGAATTAGTAGAGCAATAAATACTTAAATACATAAATTGGAAGCAGCAAACTTGCACTGTTAGTAACACACCAGGTTACCACTGAACTAACTGTTTCGCATTGGAGAAAACTACATTAACTATCCATTTATACACCACATTTTATCAATACCACATTTTATCTTTTCTCATGACATGCACTAAATACTAGTGGTGTGCTTGAGCACAAATGGCGAGCGAGCCTAAAGACTATACTATTTTTATTGACTTCTAACACTGAAGCTACTGAAAATAAGGTCCAGTTTTTAAATTTAGCATACAGGGTAAAGGGATTTCAGTGCCATAGTAACAACTCTCTGCAACTGCTTGAAATGAAGAAAAAAAAAACAACAACAACAAAACAATACACGTTATTTAAAAGTTTTCTTTGTGATATTCTTTAGCTAAGTAGTGGTTGTAACACACAATGCTTTGACACAGCTGGACATGCACCTACACAGACTTACCTTAGCATTAGTCTAGTGGACAATGTATTTTCAGGTAAATACTGTGCGCATGGCTTATAACCATGACAAAGAGCGCATTGACTTACCACTGCCACTAACTCGAATAGAAATGGAAGTCCCTTAAGTTGTCAAGTTTGAACTGCACCCGCAAAAGAATTCAAAACGGTAAACAATTCAATTTCTAGGTGATACGGGTACTGATCGATAAACCAGAGGATTCTGTTTAGTGCAATTTGGGACGGGGTCGACAACAGAACTGACACAAAAATGCGAGGGTCAAAGTACAAAAATGCCTTACGTACGTCCATACATATATACAAATAAATAAATAAATAAATAAATAAAATCCCCGATTTTTGATTGTGTTACCCCTGTAAGTGTCTCGCTCGCTACGCTCGCTCGCCAATTAAATTCTCCCAATGTTTTACCTCCACTATAGCAGCATGGCACTCCTGTAGCTTGTCCCGGTCATCCACGAAAAAGATGGCAGATATCGGCAAATCTAAACTGAAATAACCGGAGCCACAGTCTCTGTGACAGTCTGGAGCTGGAGCCTCTGCACAAGCAGTGGCTTGAAGGACATCTGAACTAATTCACACCACCAGACAGAGTAATTCTACTGCTATCCTATGCTCCTTTACATCAGGGTTAGTATCAAACCTGTGAGTTCTATAATACAGCCTACTACTACTACTACTACTACTGCTGATGATACTACTACTACTCCTACTATTACTACTACTACTACTGCTGATGATACTACTACTACTACTCCTACTACTGTTGATACTACTACTACTACTACTACTGCTGATGATACTACTACTACTACTACTACTACTGCTGATACTACTACTACTACTACTACTGTTGATGATACTACTACTACTCCTACTACTACTACTGCTGATGATACTACTACTACTACTACTACTACTGCTGATACTACTACTTCTACTACTACTGCTGATGATACTACTACTACTACTACTGCTGCTGATGATACTACTGCTACTACTACTACTGCTACTACTGCTAATGATACTACTACTACTACTACTGCTACTATTACTACTACTATTACTACTACTGCTGATACTACTACTACTACTACTACTGCTGATGATACTACTACTCCTACTGATACTACTACTACTACTACTACTGCTACTATTACTACTGCTACTATTACTACTACTACTACTACTGCTAATGATACTACTACTACTGCTGATGATACTACTACTGCTACTATTACTACTACTACTACTACTGCTAATGATACTACTACTACTGCTATTACTACTGCTGATACTACTACTACTGCTACTACTACTACTACTCATACTGCTATTACATCATCACTGCCACATAGTGTATATATTCAGAGAGTGAAGCAATTGTCCATTTAGGATTGACCACTCCTATTCCCTTAGCCAGCTCGCAGACCACATATCTCCAACAACAATAAAAATGCAAGATTTGTTCTTGGAACTCAAATGAAGTTTTTATACCAAACTTGTAAGCTAAAATTAGGAAATATATATTTCTCCTTTCCATTCTATTGCTTGCTTTTGTAGTTGTTGTTGTTGGTAGTTTGTTTGTTTGTTTGTTTTCCTTTTAGTTAGACCTAAATAAATTTACCTGGTCCACCACTTAATAATGATGCTATCAGACCACTAAATTCCTCACTGATACTCACCCTATTCAGCAACTCCCTACACAAGCGCCTGGTCTTAAGTAATGGTCATCATATATCATTACCAGATCTACTGATGACCCTACCAGGCTCTTTTCAGCTTACATAACTCTTTAGACCGTTATTGAATACTTCCCTAAAACAACATCGTAACACCTCCTCCCAAGTGCACTTACTCACCCAGCCTTCTTGTTAACAGCAATGAACTGTCTTGTCGAGGCTGGAAGGGTGTGGTCAGGGAGCTTGCACTTGAGAGCCCACTTGGCAGATGCCGGAGTATCGCCCATACTTATTAACTCAGAAACAAGTTGCCGGTGAATGGCACTGCCGGCTCCTGAAATTGCTGACTGCAGAAGAGAGATTTAACAACAATATAAAACTAAATAATAACTTTAAAAAAATTGTTTTGTTCTAACAGCCAAACTCGATGCTGCTCAGGACTTTGACAAGATGCCCAAGTGTCCAGTAAGTTTTAATTAAACATATATTGGCTGTAAAACTGAGAACATTTGCTATTATGATAATTATTTCGGTTGAGAATGACTGAATATTGAAATAAATATAAATAAACAATAATAAAACAAATACATTGGCGAGATAGCGAGACACTCTCAGGGGTAACACAATTTGAAAATCGGGGATATTTGTTTGTTTATTGGCGAGCGAGACACTTACAAGGGTAACACAATCGAAAATTGGGGATGTTTGTTTATTTATTTATTTATATATATGGACGTACGTATGTCATTTTGTACTTTGACCCTCGCGTTTTTGTGTTAGTTAAGTGGTTGACCCCGTCCCAAATTGCACTAAACAGAATCCTCTGGTTTATCGATCAGTACCCGTATCACCCTAGAAATTGAATTGTTTACCCGTTTTGAATTATTTTGCGGGTGCAGTTAAAACTTGAAAACTTAGGGGACTTCCATTTCTATTCCAGTTAGTGGCGGTGGTAAGTCAATGCGCTCTTTGTCATGGTTATAAGCCGTGCGCAACAGTATTTACTTGAAAATAAATTGTCCACTAGACTACTGCCAAGGTAAGTCTGTGTAGGTGCATGTCCATTGTGTGTTACAACCACTACTTAGCTAAAAAATATCACAAAGAAAACTTTTAAATAACGTGTATTGTTTTGTTGTTGTTGTTGTTTTTTTCTTCATTTCAAGCAGTTGCAGAGAGTTGTTACTATGGCACTGAAATCCCTTTACCCTGTATGCTAAATTAAAAAACTGGACCTTATTTTCAGTAGCTTCTGTGTTAGAAGTCAAAATCATTCATATAAAAATAGTATAGTCTTTAGGCTCACTCGCCATTTGTGCTCAAGCACATCACTAGTATATGTGTGGATGTATGTATGTCATTTTGTACTTTGATCCTCCGTATTTTTGTGTTAGCTTGATGTTTGACCCCCGTCCCAAACAGAATCTTCTGTTTTACTGATCGTTACCAGTATCATTTGCAGGTGCAGTCAAAACCCAAAACTTATGGGAGCTCCATTTCTATTCGAGTTAGTGGTGGTGGTAAATTAATACGCTATTTGTCATAGTTATAAGCCCTACGCAACAGTATTTACTTGAAAATTCATTGTCCACTAGACTAACCATGAAAGTAAGTCTTGCGTAGCTATGTTCAGTTATGTGAAAGTATTGTGTGTTACAACTACTACTAAGAATATCACAAAGAAAAAGTTTAAATAACGTGACTTGATTTTGTTGCTTCTTTTTCAATTCAAACAGTTGTGGGAGTGGTTACTGTGGCGTTGAATGCCTATACCATATATACGTAATTTAAAAACTCGACTATATTTTAGTAGCTTGAGTGTTAGACGGTATAATCAATCGTTTAACAATAGTGTAGTTTTAGGCTCGCTCGCCATTTGTGCTCAAGCACACCACTAGTTATATTTTCATATAGAAAGAGAAACTAATGAGAAAAACACAAAAAACTTGAAGACTTTCAACCAGACAGAGGGGAAAGATTCACCTACTTGAATGAGGTCATCAATGTTATCTTTAGTTATAGTTTCCTGCACACACACACACAAACAAACACAATTTTAAAAAAATGCACACCAACTTTATTTGTGACCATCTATAGGAAAACCGGGCACAACGCGGCGTGCGTAAATATCGAGAAAAGATCGATCGATTTCTTAAAAATGTATTTCAAGCCGACGGAAGGGAACGGTTAGGTCTATTACAGTGGGAACGACTTAAGCTACGACGATAAAACTTGGAGAGCTCAATATCTGGACGCCGACAACTCTGTAAGTGCAAAAAAAAAGTTTTTTCGAAGGGTGCCACGTTGTGCCCGGTTTCCTGTAGACGGTCACATTTACATATTACATGGATATAGTGTGAGGCCAAAATATGGTGAAGAAATGCGGAAGATTGTTTGGACGCCATGCGAGGAAACATATCTGCAAAGGAAAGAGAAGACGTGGATTTGTGAAAACAATAGACAATATCAAAGACAAGTTATTTCATATTTTTTAAAATCTCTACCTGCTTACCAATCTCAAGTTTGTACATCTCTATAAATCGCATTCCAATCTTGTGCATGTGCTTGGGCTTTAGTTTAGAATTGGCTCCGCCCATTGCATAAATATCCACCCACGTGCATCCTTTCATATATCTAGATCATTCACGCACAAAGGTGTAGATGAAGATATAATAGCAAAGCAGATTCTACACTATATCTTTGATTTCTTTCACCCTCCTCCCAAAATAAAATGAATAAATGAATGAACGAATGAATGAATGAATGAATGAACAGAAAAGAACCATGCAATACGAATCTCAACTACCTGAAGATAGCAGAGTCGAAATCTGCCGCCCCTCCTAGTTCATCCACGATACTTACAAACTCCATCTGCAGCTTCTGGTCGTATTTTACATACCTGCACGTACACATGTGCACATGCAAACACAATGACACATATACAACACAATCTTCTACAATTTGTACTAATGCTCTCTTTGATGATGATGCATGCAACTTTAGTTTCAACCCAAAATTCCAGTTCCAGGGCCCAAAAGTCAAAAAGTAAGATATCCAAGGCATTTAATCATCTTTCTGAGTAAATTTATATCTATTCAACGGGAAATTGTAAGCAATCTCCAAAATCAGAGTGTGACAGACAGATAGGACAACTACCAGGGTTTCATACAGACTATAGGAGCCCTGGGATTCCCACCACCACCCCATCCCCCCCCCCCCCCCCCCCCCCTAAAAAATTTTAAGCAAAAAAAATGATCAGTAAGTATAAAAAACTTTAGCTTAATTACTCTACTGCTAGTTTTTTTGTTTTTTTAAATAATTCTTCAAAATCATGGTTCTGGTCCTTCAATAACAATTCATATAGTTGTTAAGTTTTCATCTAATAAATCTGTTTTATAGTCGTGACGTCACCATTTTCGTGTGGCTAAACTGTTTTAATAATAATAATAAAAAAGTGCAGGTAAGTCGTTTGTCAACAAATAGACAGTAAACCATCTCCTTGGGTCTCTGCCAGTGGTTTCACACAGAGAGTGGGGGGGGGGGGGGGGGGGGGGAGCATATACAGTGTATGTTACCTTTCTATCAGATTGATCTTGTCCACTGCAACCAGTGGTAGCAACATCTGTGAATACAAAATGAACATAACCACATAAATGAGAGAACGAATACAGAAACCAAAACATGTCACAAAAATGTTCAAAAAGAAAAAGAAAAGAAAAGCACAGCATCCGCTAGTAGCATACATGAGCAGTGTTGAAATATCTTTGCACCCGTAGCGTGAACGCACACTCAACTGCTTCCTTTATCCGTCCACTCTTCAGCTGGGTTTCAACAACAGCCACGCGCTCGTCGTCTGGCAGGGACCTGAGCTGGTAGATCTGGGCCAGTTCTGCCACCAGAGTGGTGTGGGACCGACATAAAAGGGACAGTACATCACGCTGGTGGTTTAACGTCAGCTTCGCATTTCTAAATTAGGAACGGAAGAAATAAGTCATGCCGATGCCTCGCCTACTGAGGACGAGGACATACTTACTCGGGTAAGTGGCCTTCTCTCTCTCGTTTCCACTCAAGAAACTCCAGCAGTAAAGCTCTGTTGAGGGTGTATTTCTTGTTGGCACTCTTCTTCTTGCCCAAGTGGCGGATAAAGAACAGAACCACCTCATGGACGTCTTCGTGCTCCTCAAACATTTCTCTCATCAGCTTGCGTACGCTGCCCGGGTCGTGGGTCCAGCTTTTAAGAAATGCTTCCTTGATGTCATCCTCCCACTCTGTGTAGCCCATGGAGCGATATACTTGACAATTCTCTGTTAAACAGCACTTAAGGTTACAAACAAATACAACAAAAACAAAAACAACAGCTAAACTAACAAATATTGAACTTTTAAGCATTACAAACATGCTTTGGTCCCCAATAAGTTCTCCTACACTAGAGTTCTGAGGTATTCCAGGGGTGGATCCAGTACAAATGACAGGGATGGGCCCAAATATATTTATGTATTAGAATTTGTTTTAATGGTTAGGCTAATAAGAATGATGAACATAAATATTATGCAATTGCTCTGTGAACTAAATTGCTTGTATTGATATACTCTACATGATTGTGAAGGGGGGCACTGGCACCCTCTGGGCTCCTCCCCTGCATTCGATTGCAGCCTTACTATCTTTGTCGGTATTCCTGGAGTTGAGATCCTGAAATGGGACATTCTCTGGATCAGAAACCCAACCAGAATCTGTTGCTGACTCCACAGCTACTGACTCCACACGTACGACGGGATCTACACTAACTGAACCAAAGAAGAAATCGTCGTTGTACTCCAAACTTCCGTCGTCCAAGTATTCCTCGGGCAGAGCAGCAACCTTAGATACCCGACTACCCCCACAGATATCGTCGTTGGAAGTGAAAGTCAGACTTGAATGCAACGAATTTGCCAGACTGCGCGCAGTTCGGTTGCGATCAGCTTCAAAATCGTACCAGTCGCCTGACATTCTCGGAGGAAAAAAGAGAAGCTAAAAAAATGAATGCAGCAGTTTGGGACACATGCATTACAATGTAGGCGTGGTTAGTAGGCATCTGTGCGGTACTTCAACGATCATTTCCATGCCAACGGTAAACAATCATCAGTCGGTAAATGGCGCGATGGAGTTCCAGTTCGACACCAATGCGGTCCTGAAGGAAGAAGTCACAATCTTTGTGGGGAAAAAACGGGGAAATGAAAGGTATGGGAACTACCCTCAGATTCGTCGCAGTTATCTGATGTACTGTTATTCTTTCTTCTGGCAGTCTGCACCACTCTGAGAAAGAAAGATGCATAGCTGAAATTGTGGAGTCTATGGGAATAGCCTCCGCTAAAGTAAGCTAAATAATGATACGGATTTATTAGCAATCTATATAGCAATAATTAGTAGCAATCTAAAGAATTACTTGAAGCAGCTTTTGATCTCTAGGTGCTGAATGCACTGTGAATATTTTTTGAGGCAATGAATTTTGCATCTGCTTGAGCAGGATAATCTTATCTCTTTGTGGGAGAAACACAAATGCTAGCTTTGACATTCTGTTCTCTGCTCTTGTGTGAGTGTTAATTGTCTTGATTTCATTAGTTCATTTTTCTCCATTTTCTAACATTTTAATCATTGACCTCTGTGTGTGAATTAGGCCCAAGGGTTGCTATCAGCGATCACCAGTTATGCGAAATTAAACTTGAACCAAGACACTCTGTATATTTTAAAGGGTCAGCATGAATCCAAGTAAGAGAGTGTTACTGTTTTATTGAAACCATTATTACCGCACAATGTGGTAACTTTTCACAGAAGTAAAGGAGTTGTAATAGGGATTATTAAAACTGGACGTCGCAAGCTCTTTTTGAGTGTAAGTGACATTTATTTCAATATCTTAAGTCCAAACTCAATTCTTTCTTAATATTTCCAGGACTGTTTGGGGAGGCAGAGGGAAGTGGAGCCTCTCAGTATACTAGATTTCTATGTGCATGAGTCAAGGCAAAAATGTGGCCATGGAAAGAAGTTATTTGAATTTATGCTTAAGGTAGGTTAACCTTTATTGGTCTCACCTCTATATAGCCTATTTATATTTGGAGTACAAAGACTTTTTGCGAAAGAACATCATTTCCAAGTGTGCACTTATGACTCTACTATACAAAATCCTATTGGATACCTCATAGTACTATCATACATAGAGGTGCACATGTGTACTGCCAAGTCAAATTACTAATTGAAGCTATGGATGAAGATTATTTGCAGATTAATTAGCACTTAATGAGTAGCTTTGTGATGATTTAACTGTTAGTGTAATCGGGCGTATATTGAGATATATCTAGCTAATAAGTACTGATATATGCTAAAGAATCACCAGTCAGTTTTTCCCCTTGACCTATAGCATCCTGTCATGCTGATAGATATGAATTAGAGGAAAGAGAGTAAAGTGTATCTGTATTATAAAATAAAAAAAAATTTTTTTGCAATTTTGGGGCCAAACTGATTTGTTTATCTCTTCATTCTGTTGTATTTATACAGAAGGAAGGCTTGCAAGCCTGGGAAGTAGCCATAGATAGACCTTCGTACAAGTTTTTGAATTTCCTAAAGAAAAATTATAGACTCACCAACTACATCAACCAGGTTAGAAGACTTAAAAGAATAAATATAAATTACTAACTGGCTCCTATATAAAATTGAGAATAATAATCCTGACAACTAAGATAACTTCTGCAACCAATTTAATAATTAATAAAAAAAATCTGTTTATGTGGTAACAAATAATATTGCAACTATTTTCCCCCTTCATTGATGAGACAGAGTGAAATTATGAATTTTAACATGTTCAGGAAATGAATGAATGAATGAATTTATTTTTCAGGCCAATCGCTATGTAGTGTTTGACAAGTTCTTTGAAACCTGCAAAGGTAATGTCATACTTGTATGAACTATGATATTTTCTCCATCATCATCATCATCATCATCGTTATTGTTGTTGTATTATTTAGATATAGCACGACGGTCCAGATATTCCAGTATCAGACAACGAGTGCCATCATCATCATCATCATCATCATCATCATCAAGCAGTAATCAGTACCACAAGTCAGACAGAGAAGCTCCTAATCATATTCCTTCAACACAACCAAGCCACCCATTTACCGAGGAATCCCAACTTTCCCAGGATGAGAAACGTGGGTCGGTGCATGTCCAGACTTTAGATACCGATTGTGCTAAAGATGTAAAAGCTAATAAAGTGCTGGGCGAATCTGGAGTTGCTAAGGACAGTGGCAATGAAACGAGATTGAAGACTAGAGAATCACAATCTTCAAGTGGAACCAGAAATGACACGGGTAGGAAACCTCGAGATAACATTGACAAACTGTGCCAAATTCCAGAAACTAACATTCGCCATCCTCAAATGAACTCTCTCCAGAGTGACGTATCAACTGAGGTCGAAGTTCACACCTTTCCCAAGACGAGGAAAGTAGGAATCAGTAGTCTCGCCACAAGTGGGTTTGGAATAAACTCTCTTGGACTCGGCTCCACTTATTTCAGTCATGGTGATGACCAGCAAAGAAAGTCACTTTTCACAGATGCCCCGGAAAATCACAGGAATTCCGTGTTTGGGGCCAGCTCATTGGGTAACAGTTCCAGTAATGCATACAGGGAGGAAGTTGCACCTTACTTGAATATGAGGCAGATCAAGAATGGCAGGAGAAAATCTGACATAACTTCCCACAACTACTTGGCCAGTAACTACAGTGCAGCTCCTAGTTACAGTAGGCACCATTTTGGAGGCACCCAGCACATTTTGCAGTGCACACAACCTAAGTAAGATATTTACAGCTAGCAGTGTAAAATTTCTCATACTGGCAGTTGCACTCTGTTTCTCACTCCTCCCTATATGCACCACTTAGAAGCCCATGTGAACTTTGAGTGAAATTACTACAGTCGTTTGCAAGGGCCAAAACATTGGCCACCTTCCTTATACCATACACTTCTGATTGTGCAGAAATGTATAGGCAGTTTGAAATTATGTATAGAGCTCAAAAATTGTATTTTGGTATTTTGTTGTTGTTGGTGTGTGGGTGTCTTTCTCAAAAGTTATAATTAACTAGAGCAATTCTATAAATAGAAATATCTGGCATGCAGGTCAGATTCTATGAAGACCTCTCAGTTCTCGTCACAAGCCAAGCCGAAAGAAAACTGGAGACAGTTCATAACTTAACAAATAATATCACACTTTATTTCACTGATCAATTTCTCATTCTCACTGTCCGAACTACCTTGCATTTAATGTGCACAGTTAGACTGTGTAAACTAAATATTGCTATTTATACTGGAAATTAAACAAGCAAACAAACAAAAAATTATGTGAAAGAAGAATTTAAAATCACACTCAGATATTAGTTTGCTTGTTTTGCTTTTAAACAATTGAATCCCGTGCACTTAACCAGGCCCAGTATGTATTTCAAGCATTCATACACAGAGTGAATACAAGATGATAGATGTCTAGAAAGAATGCTGAAGATTGACGGATGCCAAACAAGAACTAATGTCTCCTACTCTGTGAGTTTTGTCTTGTCTATGTCTCCAGTCAACACATTTCCATTAGTTTCTTCTTCCTCCTCCTCCTCATCATCTTCTTTGTCTACTTCACCTCTCTCTTGTTTGTTAATCTTTGACCATGTCACTATTGCGTAGTAATCTGCGTGATCACCTCTGAAAAATATTTTAAAAAAGGTTAAAAATGTACTAATAAATTTTTGGGTAACAAGGAAATGAGGTATCCATGTATAGTATTCATGAATGCTTTTTGATGATCACTAGCTGTTGGTGTTGTACTGAATTTTGTCCTACTCAATATTGATTGGTAAAGTGTCATCATTGTTACAATCTCATCATTGTTACAATCTCGGTTTTGCACTCATCTAATGATTTCCCCACGGTAGAATGGACAACTTGAGCATAGCTACTTAGGCATTGAGTTCCAAAACTTCTCCAACCACAGCACCAATTTTTTTAAATCTTTAACTGGCAATAAAGTTCATGTAAATGTTAATGTCCTGAGTTTTACCCTCAAAACACATGTGCATGTGTATCTGTCACTCTGCCTGTCATTCCGTCAAAAGTAGATTTTGATAATGGTAACTTGTGAAAAGCCACATTAAAAATCCACATTACAAGAGTTAGCGTTTTAAAGAGCAGTGACATTTTTAAGAGGCAAAAATTTACTGTTCCATCACCATGCTTTCCCTTATACTCACTAGCTTTAACTGAGTTGAACAAGCAATTGGTGTATTCCTACTCTGTCACTAAGCTCTGTGGAGGTGAGAAAAAAATTATGAAGTTGTCGGAAATACAAGCTTGCCTTAAACATGTTATGTCCTGAATGTGCTGGTAAGATTAGTTCTTTCAAGTTACACATGTAGATAAGTGGTCATGCAGAGTGTGTACACAATTGTTATGCTTACTTAAACATTATATCTACTGACAATATGAACATCCCAACCACCAGGTATGTGCTATTGAATTCTCACTTACTTGGTGCCAATGGCTAGCATGAAATTGATGGCAGCCACTGTGAAGAAGAGTCCTAGACAGACTATGGTGGAAGCTGATAAACACCAGATCAATACTGGAATCACAGCAAATCTAGTAAGAGCGCAATCACAAAACAACATTGGTAATAAAGCCAGCAGGATTGAGGGCACGCACATGTACTCAAGTACAACAGACCTTAGTTTTTACTTATCAGGTCATTTTCTTAGTAATGCTAAATTGGGAATGGTCTTGCTTCCCTTTGCATGTGATGGTTGTAAAAGTAACCAAGATTTCAAAGCATTTAGGTCTGCTTCAAAGCTAGGCTAAAAGTCTTTGGTCATTGAAATTATTATTATACTATCATGTGTTACAAATCTATGAGCAAGAGTATCACTGTTGTTAAAGGGTTGCTTGTTGTATAATCTAATACATTCAGTACGTACAATATATTTTAAGTATCATGAGTGGTTATCAAGTTCTGACCCTTCATAAAAACTAGATTGAAACTTTCTCACCTAAAGGGGTCTGGAAAAAAGCAAAGGAAAAATGTGAAAAAATCTTATCGTGGGTTGTCGTAGCTCAGTGGTTAGAGCACTGGTGGCTAAAGCCAGTGGCCTTGGGTTCGAATCCCTGGCGACAACTAAGATTTTTTCACATTTTTCCTTTGCTTTTTTCCAGGAGTGGTACCACTTTTTCCTTTAAAAAATGCTTCATTGATTTATTTCTGATATTAAAATAATAAGGCTGCCGACATTAACATATGCTAATGATAGTCCTGATTTCTTTTCAAAGCCCAGGGGTAGAGAGCAACACCCACCCCATACCAATACACCTTTTTAAGTAGCACCTGGATTTAATCTTTATCAATACATGATACTGTCAGACTTACATTAAATAAATAAAAAATCTCATCCAGTTGTTAATGTATTTGCTCATGGCAACCAAGAATGACAGCCTCTCGAAGAAGTATCCCAAGACGGTGGCTTCCAGGAAGAACGTCACGACAGCACAGACTCTATAGACGGAGCAAACGTTTAATATACAGGAACACTTCACACAGCATTAGTATGTATTCAGAGCACATTCTGTTGTTTTGAGCCTTTCATTGAACACACATACATAGCTTGAATGGCAGGTCCATTTAATGCCTTACAAATTCAGTGCAATTACAATTGCATAAGCTGGAGATGTGGACTTGGCTTGAATGGAAGACATGCAATCTTGTGACAGTAGATAGAGACGTGATAGAGAAGCTATAGTTGTTATGCTCTCCCATTAGTCACTTCTTTCTTTAACCCTCAGTAGACACAAATTAGAAAGAGTTAAGTTATTGATAATACCTTCACTCTCTGTCATTCACCCATTCTGTTTCCTATAACTTATTCTATAATAATGACTGAGTCAAATACTTGCCGAGAAGGGGAGAGGGAGGGAGAGGGAGGGAGAGGGAGGGGGGGAGGGGAGGGGGGGGGGGGGGGGGGGGGGATTTAGCCAAATTTGTGGTGAGATTTTTTGTAAGGCATTAGGTCCTGCCATTTATAATTGTTTAGTTTTTCAAAATCCAGTAATTTTAACAAACTAATTAGGGGAAGAGGTGGGAAATACCCTGACAAATTGTAACAAACTTAAGTAGCCTCATCAGTTCTACTATTTGCTATTTGGTAAAAACTGTTCTGGGCAATAGAATAAAACAATCTTTTACAAGATTTTTTTTTTTTAACTTACATTATAAGCAGACCAGTGGGAATACATCTTGATACGTTTCCAGCAAAAGTAGAAGGGAGTGGAATTAATGTAATAAATCCACAGAGAAGTATGACTGGAGAAAATAGCAATACCGGTAATACAAATCGACGTTGTTAAAAAATAAATAAATAAATAAAACCCTTACTTATCGCCGATATTGCCCCACAACTTCTGGAGAGAAATATACAGATTCTACCAAATCTGTTGTCTTCAGAATCAGGCATTTTTTTCAAACTTTCTTGCCGCACAAGTAACTACGAGATCAAGATGTCCATTATGTCATAATGCTGAGTCAACATTAAATATTGAATTGTGGGCGTGGCTAGACGTAGTATTAGCTTAATTGGTGGTAAAGAGCGTTAAGGAAGCATGGCGGAACCCCCAGCGAAGAAATCCAGGGTACATTTTGGCAGCCTTGAAGAGCAGGAGAAAATTAGACTCTCGGAAACTGGGAATGTATCTTCAGCTGTATTAGCAGGAATTAAAGCAGGAAATATAAATATTGATGCAGGTTGGTGTGCTTTATTAAGAGTATCGACTTTTGGGACACAATTTGGTCATGTACAAATTAAATACTGGACTCCAGAACGCATCAGGGCCATTAATGGTTAATAGTAGATAGCACAGGATTGGTTTTCCAAAAAATGTGATCCTCTAGGTGCAACATCAGTTTGCCATTTAGTTTATTGACAAGAGTGGACGCTATCTCTCTCTCTCTCTCTCCACTATGTGTCTACAAGCAAGACTGACTGTCTGCCAAGCTTAAATGGGTGTTGTGGGTGAATAGATAGCATAAGATCAGTTTGGCAATGTGATTTACAGCGTCAGTTTTGAGTTGACACTATAGTGGTAGCTCTCTCTCTCTCTCCTAATATGTGTGCGAGACTAACTATCTGTGCACAGTTCCAGTAGCAGTAATCATTCTCACAACTTTGTCTGCACTAATGAGTGTTAATCAACACTAACCAACTGCGACTCTCTTCATAGACCCCATTTTAAGGGTATTCCCCCCCCCCCCCCCGAAATTGTTACAATCTTCATGGTGGCAATTGCCATATTATTTTTCGCAAGGTTGATTCATCCCTGCTCAAGTTTGGTTCTAAAATGTCCTGTAGCTGATTGATATTTTTATAAATTCTACACTTCCAACAACTTATAAATGCCTACCCATTGTAGAAATGTTGAGGTACAAAGTCTACTCAAAGTTTTGTGAATTGTTACCTCAATATATTTAGAAAAGAGCGTTTCTTACTCCATGACATTTGAAATCTTTAAATGTAACTGAATTTACAGTTCATTTTAATTGAATGACAAGCAGAAATGGAAATATTAGTGAGTCAAACTGGGGCGTCTTTCCTAAGGGAAACCTGACAGCCCTCTATTCCAAAAATTATGCTTCCGAAATCTCTTGATAGCGATTCCGCAGAGAGTCCACCATGAGGCAGCCCCTCTGTGCCACTGATAGCAAAAGCCCTTTTGAAATTGCAAGGGATAAGTTCTCTGCTTATTTGAAAAAACCTTGGTTGGAACCACTATGGGTTTCCGTTAATGATATTCATGACTACAAGAGCGTGTGTTGTGTTTATAGGTAATGATGTGTTGGAGGTGTCAAATATTCCAGAAAGGAGACAGGATGAACTTTTGGCTGAATTCGAGCGTAAGAAGAAGGTAACTGGATAAGTTGACTGAAATTTCAAATGCTGTATTGTGCACACACAAAAGAAAAAAATTTGAGATTTTTTTTCCCCTCCATAGGTGAATTCCATTGTAGTGCCTACAGATGACACTCTGGTGAAAGTCAGACTGAGGGAAATGAAGGAGCCAATCTGTAAGATCCTAGTGGATGACATAGTGTTGATTGTTGTTGTTGTTGTTGTTGTTGTTGTTGTTGTTGTTGTTGTTTACATGTGTCACATTATTATTGCAAGGTCTGTTTGGAGAGGGACCAGCTGAGCGTAGGGTGAGGTTCAGGACTCTCATTGCAGACTGGGGTAAGGAATGTCAGTATACTGAATACTGTAATAGAAATTTTTGCTGGGATGAAGTAATGTGGTTTATTGAAGTTTAAGGTCTTTCTTTTTTAGTGACCACAATTTATATTAAAATCATTTTTGCAAGTGGGTAGCTAAAGTTGTCTTTTTTTTGTCTTTTTTTTTTTTTTTTTTTTTTTTTTTTTTTTTTTTTTTTTTTTTTTTTTTTTTTTTTTTGTCTTTTTTTTTTTTTTTCATTGTGGCTTTAAAATTTTATTGTTTTTATGACAACCTATTTGGAACTGAATATTTCGTTAGGCACTCTTAGTAAAGACTCTGTCTTCTCAAAGTCTCGTGCTCTTGATCCACAATCTCATCTTTATTTTTTGCTGTTGTAATCTGTTCACTGGCTCATGAGGATGTGTGTGTGTGTGTGTGTGTTTGTAGCTGATAAGGGTGTTAAGGTTGATGCCATTCAAGTATCTACGATAGATCCTAGCAAACTTGACGTAAGTTAATCGCATTAATACCATGGGTCAGAAAAATCTATTTATGTGAAAGTGCTTAGTAGTTATGATTAAGTGTCTTCTTTTTGTTTGCTTGGTGTGCTCCATTAATTCTGTGTCGTCCCTCATGGCAGGATGAAGACAGTGAGATCTGGTACCACGAAGGTCCTCCTGGACTACTGGCTGCTCGATACTGGATGGCAGACTACTCCATCCCCAGGGCCAGAGAGAGACTGGCGCGGGCTCAAGAGCAGGCCAGGAAACCGGGGCCAGAGAAAGCCGCCAGGAGACAGGACCTCAACAAGAAGATCAGAGTGAGTGAGACACAATCTTCCTTTGTTTGTTGAATTACTTTCACTGGTAATGAGTCTGTGACTTGGTAGTTAGGCTATCTATCACAGTTCTGATGCTGGTTAGCCTAATAAGTAAATATAGGACATTCACAGATTGTTAGGCCTTTTCGGGGGGGGGGGGGGGCATTTTACCTCCCCTGAAAATTATTATGACCTTCATAGTGACATTTACCACTATGTTTCCATCAATTTCATGGAAATGAGAAAACCCCTGAAATCTCAGCAATGTTGATTTGACCGTCTCAAGTTTGATTCCAAAAAAATTATCTGACATCATTGTTTTTGTGATTTTCTTTCCACATCTATTGGAGTCCATCCCAAAGCTATTGATTTGGTGTTTATAACAATCCAAAGAAAATGAATGCAGCGTAGTGTCTGTATGGGGGCCATTGTATCACCAGTGGTGAGCTTCCACGTAGCTGCTGCTGCTATATTAACAGTAGGATATTAGCAGTCTCACTTCTGGCCACACCCACTCTTTGTGCGTGTGTGCCTGCTTCATAGTGAGTTCTGTCAGTCACCTGACTCACATGTTTATCCTAAGGCAGTGTTTTGTAATTTCTGACTATGTACTCGGTATCTTCTTTTGTTTTTTGGTTTTTTTTCCCTTCATACTGTGTTCTTAGTTGGAAGTTGGCACTCCTAAGCTTCATGAGGCAGTCACATGACCATGGTAAATCAGTAGGCCACCATATTTTTTTTTTTTTTTTTTTTTTTTTGTAACGGTTTGCCGGGTATCATATAGTAATAGGGCCGGGGGCGCCCTGAGATTCCCCACACCCCCCCTCACCCCTTTGAGGGTTGAATTCTATGAGTGGTAAGATTATGCAATCATGCATGTGACCAAACACTGATCAGTGTAAGTATATACACTTTTATTTCAGACATGTGCATCAAAGTGGCCCTCCATGAAAATTATTATGACCTTCATAATGACATTTACCACTATGTTTCCATCAATTTCATGGAAATGAGAAAACCCCTGAAATCTCAGCAATGTTGATTTGACTGTCTCAAGTTTGATTCCAAAAAATTATCTGACATCATTGTTGTTGTGATTTTCTTTCCACATCTATTGGAGTCCATCCCAAAGCTATTGATTTGGTGTTTATAACAATCCAAAGAAAATGAATGCAGCGTAGTGTCTGTATGGGGGCCATTGTATCACCAGTGGTGAGCTTCCACGTAGCTGCTGCTGCTATATTAACAGTAGGATATTAGCAGTCTCACTTCTGGCCACACCCACTCTTTGTGCGTGTGTGTGCCTGCTTCATAGTGAGTTCTGTCAGTCACCTGACTCACATGTTTATCCTAAGGCAGTGTTTTGTAATTTCTGACTATGTACTCTGTACCTTCTTCTTTTTTTTTTCTTTTTTTTCTTTCTTTTTTTTTTTCTTTTTTTCTTTTTTCCCCTCATACTGTGTCCTAAGTTGGCACCCCTAAGCTTCATGAGGCAGTCACATGACCATGGTAGATCAGTAGGCCACCATTTTTTAAAAAATGTTTACGGTTTGCCAGGTATCATATAGTAATAGGGCTGGGGGCGCCCTGAGATTCCCCACACACCCCCTCACCCCCTTCCTTTTCCCTAATTTTTTGAGGGTTGAATTCTATGAGTAGTAAGATTAAGCAATCATGCATGTGACCAAACACTGATCAGTGTGAAGTATATACACTTTTATTTAGGCATGTGCATCAAAGTGGTGTGGATTTTAATGATGGGTGTGGCTAAATACAGCAGTTTTCCCCACCGCCCAACAAAAATCCTGTACCATACCTAAAAAATAATATAATAAAGTAGTCCCACTTCTAGAATCCAAAATCCTATCTAGCTATACGTTCACAGCCCTCTTTTATTATTTCATGTGGTCGAATCTCTTGTGGGTCTGTTGTGAGATTATTTAAGAGATATTCATTTTGACATAGCAAGTGGATGCAAATAAAGACAAATACTTTCATATTCATAGTCCTTTTTTTTCCCACAATAAGTGCTAGTTTCTTTTTAATTGAACTGTTTTGTAATGAGTGACACAATTTGTAGTGCTGAACATGTCAGGATGTACGTATCACTGAGCTGCATATTTTACTTCAGTTAAATTGCCAAATTATTTGTGTGAATTTCCTTTTTTAATGCCAGAATGAATAGCTACTTCCTGGAAATTTTTTTGCTCTGAATTGTTCCCTCAATTTGTACCTATACTTACTGCTCATGCTCTGTAAAGTTCGTAATGGAGGAGGAAATTTATTATTCCAGTGGCTGCAATTAAGACTACGGAGGGGGCCATGTCACTATCTGACTGGCTGTCTTATTCTTGTTGCTATAGTGATGGCAGGATATTAGCAGCCTCCCTTAGTAGCCAATCACACTGGTGGGCACAGTTTGTGTGTGCCTGTGTGTAGCTGCTCCGTGGGTGTGGTCTGTCAGTCACCTGACATACACTATGTCACAGAAACAATAGGTAGAGGATACAAATCTGGAAAAAGATATCTTTCCATGAAATAATGAGCAAGAATATTTATTGAGTTAATGACACTTAAGTTAATGCCATTCAAGATTAATTTATCTATTAGATCATCTGTTACCTGAAGTGTAACTATTGTTTTAGTTTGTGTACCAGGCAGGCAACATTTCTTTAATTACTTACAGTTAGCCTTCTTATCTTTATGCTCTATTGTTACAAGCATAGTGCAGTAGGATGTCAGTTATCCAAACACTTCAATTAACTGAACACCCAAATCTAATGGTAGCATGTGCAGACATGAAGAATTGCTTGACCACGCCCCTTCATTAGTGCTTTTTATTTTATTTTTTTATTTTATTCTATGGTGTTCAATTATCCGAACATCTCTTGGTCCCAACGTGTTCAGATAATTGACAATTGTGTATCAGTATCTCATCTGTTCTTGTCTGTTCTTTATCCAGTACCTTACCAACTCCTGCAGTCAGATTGGGGATGACCGTCCCATATCCTACTGCCAGTTCTCCCCCGACTCCAAGCTACTTGCCACAGCATCATGGTGAGAAAAGGGAGGGGGTCACAAATATCGGTGTTCTATAGTGAATCTTGTGTCTGCCGACATTGCTGTAGGAGTGGTTTGTGCAAGTTGTGGTCCATACCGAATTGTGAACTTGTCAGAGTCCTAAGAGGTAAGGGATGTTAGAGTCCTAATAGGTAAGGGATGTTAGAGTCCTAATAGGTAAGGGATGTTAGAGTCCTAATAGGTAAGGGACATCAGCTGTTGTGATAATGCTTACTGTTCCTCTTTCTTGTACTTAGGAATCGTGTCTTTGTTGTTGTTGTTGTTGTTTTCCCTACAGGTCACAATGAGCGAGCAGGAGCCATTGTCTTCCACCCTGAAGCCACCACTACTCTTTCTTCGTCCTCTGCTTCCATGGCTTCCTGTGCTGCCGATGGTTCTGTCTGTCTATGGGATCTGGAAAGGTGTGGTCTGAGCTATAGGATCAGGATGCTGTAGTTTATATTTTATTTTAGCATCGCCTGCATGTATGCTGTGTTTCTACTCCCACTGCACCTTAACGTGGGCTAGGGAGCGTAGGAGAATTCAAAACAATCCCAAAAGATAGGTACCCATTTGTATTGAAGATGGAGTTAGAGTATATTAACGAGTTTTTTTTATTTTATTTTTTTATTTTTTATTTTTTTTATTTTTTTTACTGCTAAATATTTTATCCTCCTTTTATCATTTCGCTAGGCCATTTTAGTTCATGCACATGGCTTCAACGTATCCAATGACAACAAAATGATGTGTAGAGTACAATATGGAATGTTCGTTCGTTTATTTATTCATTATTAAAACTACTTTTGATGACAGCTACTGTACTAAATAAGAATCTTCTGCAGCGTATTTTTTTTTTTTTTGGTCATAAAAATTGATAAAACAACTTGTATATGTTAGTATGACTGGAGCTCACAGTACAGATATAAAAACAGTTTCTACCAATATATCACATGTTAGATATGTATGTGATTGGAGTCCTAGTACAAACAACTTTTAACACTGAACTAGAATTTGCTAGTGCAAATGAATTGTTTGAATAAATTTCAAGTTGTATTGTGTGGTGTGATTTTTATTTTTTAAATTTTTTTTTAACTGCAGGGATACCCCAATAGCACAGCTGAAGGGTCATATGAAGCGTGTCTCCAGACTGGCTTACCACCCATCTGGAAAGTTCCTTGGCACTGCATGGTAAAGGGAGGGCAAGAATAGTGGGTGGAGGGCAAGAATAGTGGGTGGAGAGCAACATCTATGATTACGGACTCGCTAATTTAAATTACTTACCTATTTTAACCAATTTCAACTAATCACATTGAGTACTGGTTTCACTCTTTGCTGTGTAGTTTGTCTCTTGTTTTACCTGCTATTTCTGTTGTCTCTTCAGTTATGACCATTCATGGAGGCTGTGGGATCTGTCTACACAGACTGAGATTCTGCATCAGGTGTGTGGGCGTGTTGGGTGGTTCAAACTTGTAAATTCAATTAAAAAGGAGAATTTTAATCTTGAGTATTTCGAAATATCAAATCTGTGAAGATTTTTTTTTATATAAAAAAACAAAACAAATTGTGTGGACCATAATTTTGGTTAAAAATTGCCATTAATTGGGAACTGGACTATGACTTAGTTTCGAAGCATATGTGGGGAATCTTTTAATCAACCAGTTTGCATGATAAACATTTGGTGTGAGTCTAATACAGTAAAACCTCCGAATAGTGACCACCATTGGGACGGGACTTTTGGTCTCTTCTCAGAGGTTGTTCCTATCTGAGAGGTTATTTTATAAATGTCATTCTTAGTAATAAAAGAGTTATGGAAAATGTACATTCATTTGATGCATGTCTTATTGTGGTAACCTGAATGGTGTCCTGATGACAAGCATCTTACAAAAAAAAATTTCTTCTGAAGTCTCAATTGCCTTCTTGTGGCTACTGGTACAGCTAACTTAGCTATTTCTCCACCACATTTATCTATACTTTGATAAAAAAAATTTTTTTTCTAGAATAAGGGGATTGTTTGAGGCAGTATTTGCAAGGAACCACACCAGTCTTTATTTTGGTAGTAAGCCAGGTGGGTTTTTTCCTAGTAGCTTGCTGTCCTGTTGATATTATTTCCTGCACTTTTTGTTCAGATGAAGATTAAAATAGAAGCATCACACTTTCTGCGAGCATTTAGCGAAGACCTTTTGTCCCAGACAAAATAGGATACTGTGGAAGTTGTGTAGTGTGCTATTTTTGATCAGCTTACGCGATCAAATTTTCAATGGGTGTGGTCTTTAGTCGCTCTTAGAGGGGCGAATGTAGTTATTTTGAGCAAGATGGGACAGAGACATTGGTCACTGGTCGGAAATAAGAGGTGGTTGTTTCTCAGAGGTTCTAAATGCACTATATTTGTTGTAGTTGCAATCGGGGGCGCATGATTTGGTCTCTCCAGAGAGGTCGGTCGCTTCTCGGAGGGTTCGAAGTTTTACTATGTGTGTGTGTGTGTTATAGGAAGGTCATTCCAGACCAGTGTACAACGTCTGCTTCCATCCAGATGGCTCTCTCGCAGGATCTAGGTGAGCCTAGCCCCTCCTGATTACAGGGGATTTACAACTTAAAAAAATAATAATAAAAGAAAATTGCATTACAATAGATTTGAACCAAAATTCTGGTGAATATCGGGCACGGTGCTGTCTGTAATAACAGGTAGTCTGGTCAGGTATTCTGGTGAATATCAGGCAGGGTGCTGTCTGTAATAGCAGATAGTCTGGTCAGGTATTCTGGTGAATATCAGGCAGGGTGCTGTCTGTAATAACAGATAGTCTGGTCAGGTATTCTGGTGAATATCAGGCAGGGTGCTGTCTGTAATAACAGATAGTCTGGTCAGGTATTCTGGTGAATACCAGGCAGGGTGCTGTCTGTAATAACAGATAGTCTGGTCAGGTATTCTGGTGAATATCAGGCAGGGTGCTGTCTGTAATAGCAGATAGTCTGGTCAGGTATTCTGGTGAATATCAGGCAGGGTGCTGTCTGTAATAGCAGATAGTCTGGTCAGGTATTCTGGTAAGTAGTTGGTTTGATATTCATTCCCAGTTGCATTACCTTAGCAGCAATAGCAGTGCAAGGCCGAGTTGTATTCATTTGTTGTTGTTGTTGTTGTTGTTGTTGTTGTTATTTTGTTACTCACATCATAGTGGTCTAGACGGTTGTGGTCGCCTGTGGGACTTGAGATCAGGGAGGTGTGTCATGCTGCTTGATGGTCATCTGAAGAGTGTGCTAGCCATCGACTTCTCCCCCAATGGGTAAGTAAAGCCTTTACCTCTTATTTCATCTCCTTCTTAATTTTCCTGTGTGTATAGAAGTGTGAACCCTTCCCTCCTCCCTTCCCCCCCAACACACACACACGCACACACGCACACACACACACACACACAAAGTGGTCAGAGTGGCTCACTATATAAAGTTGTTGAGTCACAGTGTCTATTTTTAGCCCTCAATGCACAATTCTGAGAAGTTGTAGCACCCGTTTTCCCTGTCTCTGTCTGTCTGGTCTAAAGGCTCACATCAAACATTGCTATTACATGTCACTATTATATAGTTCACCATTCGACGTTCATAATCATTCTGAGATAACAGGACTACAGCTGAAAATTGTCATTTTTTGACAAAAAAATAGTAGCTATTTGGCAACTATCAGTACTTTAGCATGTGTACTGGTCATGACAATGAGAACATTAACTTTATGATGCAAAAAAAAAAAGTGAGAGAGGGAGAGCTAACTACATACCCATTTTCACATAGCCTGTTAGACACAAAATGCAAATGCAAATTCTCTTGCTGCCACGTGCTGGTCGTGTGTACCTGTCAGAGCCAGGATGCCTCTGCACTAAGCAGGCTCTATGAGCCATGCAAGCAAAGCTCCTGGAGCCAGGCTAGGAACTCGCAGGAGAACAGACTTTTCCTCACAGCAAGTGGTGTGGGCATCCGAAGTCCCACCTGAACCATTACTGTTTCATGAGAAAAGACCTTGAATTTACATCCTAGCAAATGCCAGATTCCCAATCACAGCTGGGTGGACTGGTGGGAGGCAGAAGAAGAAAAAGCAGATGGAAAATTGCCAGGAGTGGATCTCAAACTCGGGACTCAGGCCCTGAGCCTAGGACACAACCACTGCACCACACACCTGTTAGACACACATACACACTGTGTATATAGCTGTGCTGCATCACTTTTCTGTAAGTACTGCTTGTATTTTATTTTATTTGTGTCAGCTATCATATTGGAACAGCTGGTGAGGACCATACGGTGGATGTGTGGGATATCCGCAGACGAGGCAGAATCTACACCATTGCAGCTCATACCAACCTCGTCTCTCACCTTAGATTCCAACGTGAGAAAGAAACCAGTGTGTTGTGTTTGTCAGCTCTGTGTGTGTGTGGTGTGTGTGTGAGAGGAAAGGAGGGGAAGATTTTTTTTTTACTTTTGGTTCATGCTCTGACTTTGATGAGTCACCCAAAGAAGTGATTTACCATTGATTAAGATATCTGAACGACAATTTAAGACTTTTTTGCTCTACTTTAAAATTTCAGGCTGATTTTTGAGAGAATGGAAGCTGTCAGCTTCGCGTAGATACTAGTTTTTATGGTAACGCCCCCTATCAGCATGGCATCATCATGTGAGCAAATAATTTATTGCTGCCCGCAGTAGTTTTGCTTTATACTGGGAAGTTAATTATTGCGTGCTGAAAGTTTCGCGTTAAAATATAGCTTTATGGAGAAACCGCTCGCATGTACTATTTTAATTAATTCCTGGTTAGAATAGCCAATATATTGTTTATTTGGTGTGAGAAATGATTTTGTAATAGCTAGCTAGTATATAGTAGCGCTGAGGGTTCACACCTTTAGTGTTTTATTTGAACTGTTTTTGTCATGTCTTTCTCTCTCTTTCTTTTCGTGGTTGGTTGTTTGTTTGTTCAGATGGTCAGGGTGACTTCATTATCACGTCATCATTTGACAATACAGCAAAGGTGTGGGCCCACCCAGGGTGGACTCCATTAAAGACTCTGGCTGGGCATGAGAGCAAGGTCATGTGTGTGGACTTGTCTCCCGGTAAGTTGGCGGGCTCTCTCATACAGCATTGTGGGTTAAAGTTAGCGTTGTTTTGGTTAACTAAAACTAAAAAACTAAAATATTATTTTAGTTAACTAACCAGAACTTAATTTCACATAGGATGATAATAAACTAAAAATATATTGCTAACCAGTTTTAGTGACATCTCTGAAAGAAGACAAATAACCAGTGGAAGTCCCAGGAAGCAAAACCATTTTCCAAATCATTTTTTCGTAGCACCTGAGTAAATTGTTAGGCAAAAGCAAACTGTTGGACAGCAGTCTGTGATTGCTCGACTATCTAGCCCACAGCCCCCCTCCCTTAGCAAAAAACCAAAACTAAAATCGAAGTTAGTAAATTTGAATAACTAAAAACTAGAATTGAAATTAGTACATTAGGAAAAACTAAAACTAATATTGTAGTCTTTGTTAGTGAAAAACTAAAGCTAATCTTGAATATTTTTGTCAAAACAAAACAACAACTATAACTAAAATGTAAATGTTCAACCAAAACAACATTAGTTAAAGTGAGATAGATTACTGTAGTAAAAATTGCAGAATATAGAAATATATTTCTATTGGTAAAATTTAAAATATACTTTTATTTTTTATGGTTTGATTATTCTTTGCTTGTTTTTTCTTGCAGATCAACAGTACTTTGCCACTGCATCTTATGATAGAACTTTCAAGTTATGGGAGAGAGAAGCTGGCCTATAATTTATCCTATTAATTTATATTGCATTTTCATGACTAGTCTGATACACATTTTATTCACTTATTTAATGGCAAGTGAGTGGATTAAAGGGCATAAACTAGGCAGGGGAAAAAACTTCCCCCCAGCACTTGCCCAAGATGAGGCCTTGGAGGATACGCTTACAGACCTTAAAATTAATATGCCAAACTAGTTTTCTGCTAGTGTTGTACTATTTGCTTACAGTAGTCATCTTGCCCTTATTTTGGAAGACAAAAACTTCGCTTCCCCCCTCTGAGCTTACGCACTAGTCACCTTGATCAAAGCTGCACTTATGCCACAGAATAATTCCATTGTTGTTGTTTAACTCCTTTAAAAGTACGTATCTACTCTGCAAAAACAACTCTCCACTCTACTGTCCCTGTTTGTGAGGAATCAAAAAGAACAGGCACTCTTAGAATATATTCCAATCCTGGTATACCACCTCCAAAACTTCTTATACTGGTATATAGCAAAAACTAACTTTCCCACAACTTCTTTGTCCAATTTTTTTCCTCCGATGTATAAAATACAGTACAACCAATGTGGCGGTTTAGCAATAAACCACCACAGCAGTTAGTCTCACGCACCGTTTACCGCGTCTGGGCCACGAGATGTCAATCGTGCGAAGGATCCAAACTGGACAGCTCAGCTTTGGTTTGCAAGCGTGCCTATGTTCTTTTGTGAACCCCTTTTTCGACCCTTACGGTAGATACATCCCACTCTAGAGATCATCAGGAGGTTGTAAAATTCCCACACGAATGGGGAAAGAAAAACAATCTTACGAAAGGTGTCCTCACCCTTTTCCCAATTCGGGTGGCAGAACGGTTGCGCAGGCTCTATTTTTAAGAACCATGCTTAGTAGTAATACCTGTGGTTTTTGTAATGAAGCAATTCATAGTTTCGGCAATGATACCCTTTACCTTCTTTGTTTTGCAATTGTTAGTAGACCCTCTCATATCCGAACCTATATGGGACCGATCCTGGTTCGGATACGTGAAATTTTATGTGAAGCCACTTCATAAAATGAGTTTTGATCTCTCCTGCTGTCGCTCACAGCAAGCATTTGTCAAGCGTATCATATATAATAGCCTATAATTCAGTTAAAGTTGGAGCTAGCTAAGCTCAGACAATTGTAACCACAGATCAGCTGTAATGAAGTTTGTCATAGCTAACCAGTACAACTTACCACCCGCAGAGCAGCCTCCAGAAGTGCTAGACCTAGATTGGGAGATAAAGACAGCAGTAGTTGGACTAATTCAAAAGTACATGTAATTGCGGGGCTTTAATTGATTTCTCAGGCCTAGATCAGGGCCTCACATAACCTGCACCGCTTTATCGGTCTACTGTACAAAATAATAATTGGTAGATGTGCCTAGTGGGTGGGAAGGTGCTAAATCTCCAAATTAATGCTCACATTATTTTGCCACATAGAGAGGTCACAAGAAGAGGTACAGCAAACTACCCAGCTTTGTACATACAGATTTAGGTCAGGGAGCCATATATAACAACAGTACAAGCCAGTGTAAATATCCTATGCTAAATGTAATTGTGTACCACACAATGAATGTTATGTTATGGTTAGAATCAATAGACCATTATCGGTGTGGTTTAAAGATTACTTCAACAGTCAATGTCACTTGTAGAGAAGATAGACACCACTCAAACTTACTCCCAGTACATTCTGGCATTCCCCAAGGGAGTGATTGTTCTTCCTATTCTTTGGACCAGCTCTCTTTCTTCTAAGTCTTTTCCTGTCATATTTGTGGACCACAAAAAAAAAATTTTTGTTTGCTTATTTAATTCCTGTAAGCAAAAAAAAATCTACCATGTGACCTAAATATCCTTCACTCATGATGGAAGAACTGGAAATTATCTATTAATCCTTCAAAAATGCTCTTTTATAAATATTTCTCTCACTCCTGCATCCCAATACTCATGAACCATTGACGTATAACCTAATTCATCTGTGCATCTTCAAATAACCATTTCATATAAATCCATCATTACTACTTCATCACTGATGAATACTCATCAGATTTGAAATGCCTGTTTGTGGACTAAATACCAAACTATAACTATCTACTACTAATTTAACTTAAAATATTATATTGAATTTATTTATTTAAATAACCATCTCATTATAATCTTGGACAAACTTCCTTGGACCCCACTAGTTGAAGGTGTATTCAACAAGGCTTATCAAACTCTTCTCCTAATTGAGCCATCAGTCCCAATTTCAGCTAGCACCAGTATAAATAAATCCCTGTATCTGTCTTTGGTTATATCTCACATATAATTTGTATATTTGAAAGTATCATAGCTACCTCTGATAGAAAACAAAGACGTCCAACAAAGTATATAAAACAACAAACTATAGAGATAGACATATCAAGCTTTTATTTTTGCATTGTCTTGAATTATTGGATTTGCTTAATCTGATGAAGTATCATTCACACTGTTTGAACATTTCAAAGTAGCTACAAGTTCTTCCCTGGAAACACGCTTCTTCTGTGGCAAACAAGCACAAGCTGAAAAGTCTTTCAGGAAATCACATCAACATTCAGAATTGATGTAAAGTCTGACAGTGTGCTCTAAATTTGAAAGACTAGCCTTTTACTTGCCAGATTGAGTGCAGGAGACATTAATGCACAAGATTCCCAATACTATCCTCAATATATACTACTTTCATATCATCAATAGAGCAAGAGAAATAAAATCATTTGAAATATCTGATTAGATGCTATAAATCATGGCATTGCACTACGTAGGTGAATTAACATCCTACATTAAAATCTTTGCCTATGGCACCTGTTTTCATAGTTACTGACCTGCCTAACCTGTATGGCACTACACTCTATACTAGAACAACTTGGGACTAAAATAGAAGGGCTCATCCACTCTATCAAGCTCAAAAATATGGGAATACTTTCAAGACGTAGAAGCTTATAAACAGGGGCTAGGGTAATGCTGATGTTAATCTGAGAAAGGCAAATGAAGACATGATGCAGACCATGCTAATGTACTCGTGTAACTAATTCTGTACAAGTGTCTCTTTTCTTAGTTGTTTTAGTTGTGCACAGTTGACACCATCTAACCCCCTCCCCCAAACCAGTCCTCATGATTGTATAGCTACTGATGCACAATGGTTTGGTAAGATGTCAAGAGAGTCAGACTGCCAGCAGTCACCATTAGCTAGACACAGCATAATAGAATGCAGGTGTGAATTTGTAGATGATTGGTATGCGCTCCATTTAGTGAATGGGATTGGAATGAGAAGGTTTAGGGAAACTGGGAAATATGCTGGAAAGTCATTCAAGCCTATAGGGACGTTATGGCTGCAAAAAAAAAAAAAAAGGCTGTAGCAGATTTGCAAGCATTGCACTAAGCATTGTTTTTGTCATGGATTTGTACATATTATTTAACCACGATATGAATTCTGGCACCATTTAACATTGTTATCAATATTGTGAGGTCCAATAAAACAATATTGCTAATTCTATGAACTTGATTTAACATTACCACAACATTATGTTTTAAAAAATGGCGGCCATTTTTGTAAAAGAGGGAATTTGCAATGTCCCTATAACCAAAAACTTTAAATCAGGGTGTATTCCACAGTATCAATTTTTTAATCATCAAAGGCACAATTCATTCACATATGAGCTGGACTATAGCTAACTTTCCCACTACCTTACCCCAGTTACCTGTAGTCAAGCACTATAGCTATAATTTCAGTGCCTAGCATGGCTACATCGTCCTCCTCGGACTATAAAATAAATCAGTGTGCACCTTGAATCCCCATATAACCTGCTGTATCATGTATGTCATGTACGTATGTATTTGGATTTGTAGATTAAGTCTCCACCTACCGCGCGAGAATCATGAAAGTAGCGCAATTTTACCACGCCCACTTTTAAGTATGTTAGCCGCAAGCTAGCAATTATAGCCGCAGAGCTGAATTGTAAAATATGTGGCGGTTGCTGCTGGCGTTTGGATCGCTCCTACCCACCTTCCAGGCGTTAGACTATGAGTGGTACGTCTCTGCCAACGGGTCAGACGACGTAACAACTTGTGGCAGGACACCCGTTAATCCGTGCAGAAGCTTTACGGATATCCTGTCCAACTCTCCATCCTTCAGCAACGCGAGCGTTAGATGTTACATGACAGGCGGAGCTGTGGACGGCAGGGACTCTACCACAGTGTACTTCATTGGAGAGACTAACGTAGTCCCTGCTATTTGCATGCGGAATTGGACCAATTTGAGGATAGTGGGTCTGCACGAACGCAGCACCGTTCACGTGGAGAACAGTGGAGGCGGCTGCACCGGTTATTTTGAATTCATTCAGTGTGCTAATGTTTCCATAGAAAATATTAACTTTGCTTTCTCAGGCATTGGCAGAACCACTCTGCTGTTTGAAGCCAGCCAAGACGTTCAAGTTACAGGTTGCAGCTTCCCAGTCACAGCCGTTGCTTCTGGTGGGGTGTGGCTGAAGCAATGCTCCGGAGATATAATTCTCCACAATAACACATTCCATGGAGATTCAGAACAATTTACCAGAAGGGAAACCTCGCCTCGTGCTTTAGATGTGCTGCACGGCTGTGTTGATTATGGCGACTGTGATGACCTAAGCTCCTGCGTGCTGCCCTTCGACATGGACCCTCTCAGTTTTGCCGACTTGTCCTTCACTCTCACTATATCCCAGTGCGAGTTTAGGGACCTGGCCAATCTAAACGAACCTGAAGACGACTACAGCAGTGCCAGTAAAGGGTTCGTGGCCATGCGAGTCCAATTTGGATCGTATTCGGCCAACAATCGGTTGTACGTTCGAGACTCCGTCTTCAGGAATATAGTCAACAAACAGTCTAATGGGGTAGTGGTCAACTTCCTTGGGCAGCCATTGTCTGATGAAGGATCGTTTAACAACACGGCTTTGTTCAGCGGCTGCACCTTTCGAGACAACATTGTGCGATACGGGGGCGGATTTTCCACTTATTTTATTACCGGCCCCGCCCACAGCAGCGTGACCGTCGAAGATTGTGAATTTATAGACAACGTCGCGGACTATGAAGGAGGGGGGATATTTTCCGCCTTTCTGTCAAGCGGTTCCACAAACTCTATCACTGCTGTCAACTGCGTCTTCAGGAGAAACTTTGCTCAGGCGGGCGGGGCCATATTCATCATCAACAACGCCCACTGGTTTACGGCTAGGGGCATATATGACCTCCTCAGCCGCTCTGTGGTGGTGAGGGCTAGTTTGACGGACTGCTCATTTGAAGGAAATATCGCTGATGCATCTATGGGGGTCGTTGACGTATTGAGAGTGCATTTGGACATATATGGAGTTAGGTGAGTGTTAGAATATAGACTAGCAAGAATGGCAGATGTGTGTTTGTATGTGTGTGTTTATATGTGTGTGTGTGTGTGAGAGAGAGAGGAAGGTTGCATTCATTCATTGTGTTGATTTAGTTATATCACTCTTTTTTAAACATAATCCATAATCTTACTCCCTGTTCCCATGCATGCCCTTACTTTGATTTATAGTGGCCATCATTTGCAGAAGGGGCAAGATTCCTTGTGTGCTTTGATTACAACTCCTCTGTCCGTATGGTGTTAATTAACTATTAATACAAACATGCACAGGATACATACTGTGAATATGAAATACAAGGCATTGCTAAGATCCTGAAAATTATGAATGTTGTATGGCAAAGTGATAGCCTACAAACGAACACTAGAAGAGCAAAGTCAAGCAATCAGGACTAATGGGTTGAAATTGAAATCATGTGTTTTTGTGATTTTTTTTTTTTCCAGCAACTTCACAGAGAGCTCGGGCAGTGCTATACTACTTCGTTTATCTTTCCTCACTATGGAAGGAGAATTCACATTTAGCCGCAACAACGGAGGCTCAGGTGGCGCCATCAGCATCAGAGAAGGAAGCAGAGTAAGCTGGTGGCTGTATATATATGTTTAGTTACTACTATGCAATAAAAACGGAGACCTATCTAAATAATTTAAACTCGTGCGTCCTTCAGTTTCCTGATCAGAGGTTCCTGTTATATTTACGGTGGGATAGCACTCTCTGGTGGGTATATGGGCATGCCCCTTTAGATTAGCTCTGTCTTAATCTCCCTACCACCTTTTCCCCTCAGGTCAAATGTAATACTTAGGGCCATCTTTCCCTGAGGGATACTAATTAGCACTTAGTTCCTCTCACCTCTCACAGTGCCAAATTCATTATTACCAGCATTTTGAACCTTCCAATGAATAATGAACACAAGTCTATATTCATTGTGGATCTAGGCAAGTGTAGTAAGGTCAGCTGTCTCGGTGGAGCCATTGATTATATATCTTGCATCAGAATTTGTTCATTAAACATTCACCTCCAAGTGATGCATGACTTTTTTTGTTTCTAGGTCAACATGACCGATGTTAGAGAGGGCTACTTTGTGAACAACTCGGCGAGTTTTCAAGGCGGGGCCATCTATGCTGACAGAGACAGCACAACAGAGCTCTTCACTGAATACAACCACACTAACCAGTTCCTCTTCTCTTCGTGTTTCATCCTGTTCGGCAATGAGATCAGAACGATCGATACTACAGGAGTAAGTAAAGAACACACCCACCTTCCATCCACTGTTTCTGGGTTGATTACCACTCGTGTGCAAATCATTAGCTAAAACAGTATATGAATAAATAAACTGAAGCAAACAGTTACCTGTGTGTGTTGTTGTTGTTGTTGTTGTTGTTGTTGTTGTTGTTGTTGTTGTTTGCCTACTCCATGCATTCACATCTTCTTTCATTCTCTTCAGTTGCCAAGGAGGTTTTCGTTTATCGGAAACACGGCCATTTTTGAAGGGCAGCACATATACTCCTTCAGTCTCAGGAGTTGCATTACGTCAAACTTTGTCCCTTCAGCCGTTGACCATTTCTTCGCCTTCCCTAACGATGGGACAGTCTACCACGAGGTGTCGGTCAATAGAGATCCACTCCAGAGCACCACTACAGGTCCCAACTTCTTGTTCTTTCGAGGAGCATCAGTGAAGTGTCTTAAACGTGTGTCCAACACGACGTATCTCCTTCCCAATTGCTCCAATGATTTGCTTCAGTTGACGTAAGTTGTAGGATTTTTTTTTTGTATTAGAGATGTTTCGTATGTCATGTTATCTTTATTTATTTTGAAAGTATTTCCAAATTGCAACATGTTTGGCTCTTTTGAAGATTATCTATACTGATAAATTGAAAATCAATTTTTTTTTTTGCTGTTTGTAAACCATTTTTAGTGCAGTTTTTGTTAAGTATTTTTAGGGTTATTATTGTTACCTTATTGACTTTTCTGTAATTAGATTTAACAACAACAAAGACCTGAATTGCAGTATATTGGCCATGACGGAAGAACTGCGGGATATATACGGCATGCCCGGTATCGGACTCCGCCCCACTACAGACAACCTTGTTGCTCCTTGGGCATCTATTGATGCTTCCTGGATGAATCCTCCAAAAGAAGATCGCCGGCAGTGTCCAGAACCCAATCCTGGAAACATTTATCTTAGCCCCGCCCCAGGGGAGGAGTTTGATATTTCCATTCTGCTTGCCGACCAGCTTTTGAACTATATCTCGGATACAGTGTACATGCAAGTGACGGAATTAGATAATGTCCATCAGATTGAAGCTTTGATACAGCTCAATGGACTTCAGTATGGAGTAGGAGAAAGGTAGCAGACTTCACACTAGTATCACTATAGTTAATAGTTTATAGTTGTTGATAGTTAATAGTTGTTGTTTTGTTTGCTTGCCTATGTTTTATTTATTTGCCTATTAGTTTATTTGTTTGTTTGTTTGTTTGTTTGTTTGGGGATTTGGCTTTATAAAACCTATTCTACGTAGTGTTATTTAATACTTTCATTGATTTATCACTAGAAGTAGTATTTTTGTCACTTTCGAAACAATTACCTACCTTTTATAAGCATATGTGACCGTACGGGAAAACCGGGCACAGCGCGGTGTGCGTAAAATCGAGAAAAGATCGATCGATTTCTTAAAAATGTATTGTTTCAAGCCAACGGAAGGGAACGGTTAGGTCTATTATAGCGGGAACGACTTAAGCTACAACGATAAAACTTGGAGAGCTCAATATCTGGACGCCGACAACTCTGTAAATGCAAAAAAAAATTTTTCGAAGGGTGCCGCGTTGTGCCCGGTTTTCCTGTAGACGGTCACATATACAGGTAGTACTAATTGTTTATTCAAAATTTCACATGTTGGCTGTTTTGTTATTGTTTTTGATGAAAGTAGGTTTTTGATTATTTTGTAGTTGTTATGTGTATTGTAGTAAGTGTTGATCAGATAAGATACAGATGGAAAACATTTTTTGTACACTTATTTTAATTCAAACACGTTTCCTTTTCTTTGCAGAGTATACTTCACTCCCAACAGACCGCTGGCAGGCATGGCTCTAGTAGGCATGCCCGGAGCAGAGGGACTACTGAAGATCACCGCCGAGTCTCAAATTCAAGACCAATTGGTCGTCTTGCACATCCCTTTCCAACTCTCTCAGTGCCCCCTTGGTTACTTTCTCCCTAAAGCGTTGCGAAACTATTCTCTCACGCAGGAGCTTATCCATAGCAGCGTCACTCAAAGAATTCCATCAAACTCATCTCTATCTTGCCACTGCTTCAAAGAGGATCCTTCACTTGTTTTGTACTCCAAACTTCTCCGCAACTACGAGAGCGAATGCATCCAGGGTTACACTGTAGAGTTGAGCAGTTCCGTGTGGGGTGGTCTATTTTCTGCTGATGGAGAGGTTTTGGACGATTTCTACCCTCCCACCATGCCATGTCCAAGTACGGAATTTAGCACAAATGTGACTTATTTGGATAATTTGACTAATTTTGTGTTGGAAGTTCGCAAGCTTGATGAAATGAACCAGGAGTTGAACTTCGATCCAGTGGACGTCGTTTCGTACTTGGACCTCATCGCTCCAGGGGGAGGAGCACCGGTCATGTGTTTCAATAAGAGCGTGGAGGATGTTGTCAATCACAAGTCCAAAGGAGTGTTTGCGATTGAGCAATGTGGGCAGGGTTTCTGCCAAGGAGACGGCAGGGACACTTGGCTCGTGGCTAATGTGAGCTTTCCATGTGCGGAGAACAGGATGGGGCCACTCTGTGGACAGTGCAAACCAAACTACTCTGTTACTCTGTACTCAACGGTGAGTTAGTCTCTATACAGGTAGCTGGGCAGAGCATGCTTAGTCAGTGAATGGTTAGTTATTCGTTTAACTCTTCCAAATATGTGCCAGGATGACCCTAAAGTATATGTAATGCTATCTAAAAGTCACTTGCAAGTATGAAGTACTATATATTAGCAGTTTTTCTGTTTAACAAGCCAATATGTGTTTAATTCAAGTTTAACAGAATTACGTTTTAAATCAAATGTTATATTGGCTGTTTAATTAGAGAAAACTGCTCTTATTATAATTATTTCAGCTGAGAATGACTAAATTTTTGAAAGGATTAAATACTTTAATTTAAATATATCTGGTAAATTTCCGTTTGAAATCCATTTTAAATGTGCTAACTGACAGGTGCACTAGCATTCAGAGTGAAGCCCCTGCATGTGGTGCTTGTGGTTATATAGGATTAGCTCTTTTTATGAATTATTTGTGTGTGTGTGTGTGTCTGCAGCGTTGCGTAGATTGCACGGGGAAGCCCTACCAGTACTATCTCTCTCTCTTCTTCACTCTTTCCTTTGGACTGATTTTAGTTGTGCTTGTCCTGGGTTTCAACATTGGGGCTACGCCTACAGTCGATTCGTTCCTGTTCTTCATACAATCCGTCTACCTCGTACTCGCCGGGCGCAACGACTACGAATTCTATAATTTCTTGGCTGTCTTCAACCCCAACTTCACCTTCAATCTTTGTGTCATACCCAACTTGACAGCTCTAATACGTCTCATACTCCAGTATGCCACGCCCTCTTATATCCTAATATTACTAGTAATCACCCTCGCTTTAACAAAGTTCAAATACTTTGCTAAGATTCTGGGCCGCCATTCCATTCTACAGGGTCTCTGGCTCCTCTTCCTTATATCCTACTTCAACATCATCATCACCTCTTTCGAGATCCTTTACTGCGGGCAACTGGGTCCGGTACAGTTAGACGGTGTGGATCAAAACCGGGGATCATTTTTGGTCCAAGATCCGTCTATCCGTTGCTATAGAGGCCTGCATCTTCTCTTCACAATCATAGCCATTGTGATCTTGCTTCTCTCTATCGTGCCTTTACCCGTTTTCTTATTTGCAGTGACCAGGAAGTCGAGATGGAAGCCAATAGCAGATGTCTTCAGCAGCTGCTACAGAGACAACCGTCGATGGTGGATAGTTCTGAGTCTCTTCAGAAGGCTTCTGCTGGTTCTGTTTGGAGTCTTTCTCCAAGACGTTGGCTACAGGCATTTTTTTCTTATTTTGTGCATCTTGTGGATTCTGGGGTGCCAGGTTCTCACTTGGCCGTACAGGAACCGTATAGACAACGTTTTTGCTGTTTATGTCATTTGGAAACTTCTAATTGTAGCAATCTTGACTCAACCTGAAACATACCTGATCTTTGACCTTGGCAGAGTTCCCAGCATTTTCGCTGTCATTTTCACTATTGTATGGGGACTGTTTTTCATCTTGCAAGAAATATTGATTCGACTACTGGCCAAGAAGTCAGTGGGAAGATTCTATGAGACAACGGTTTGGCCCAAGTTGAAAAGATACAAGAAAAAAATGGCCAATGATCTCAGGATGAACAAGAATAGGGCGTTTGAGCTTGAAGAATCGACCAAATCAACGGCGTCGACAATAATACCGGCTAAGGCGATGATAGATGCCACAGCGTATCGGGAACCCCTGCTAGATAGTCAGTACTCTAATTCTGTAGAAGACAGCCAGTTCACGAAGTGGGAAGGCAAAGCAATAACCTCCAGCAGCATGAAGTTTGCACCATCTGTAAACAGTAGTCAGTCGTACTTTTTCAAGAAAAAGAAATTTGATGAGCCCCAAGATGAGGTGCATGAGGAAGGGATGGTAAGCTCCGGGTATGAACCACCGACCACGACAGAGATTGTCACTGGCGATGAGCGGGACTCTGGGCTGGCTACCAGTCGAACTACTATCAATTAGGGAACTTATAATTTTAATAAGAGTCAATTAACACCAATTTTTTTTTTAATCTGTCTGATATTTTCATTAAAAATTGTCATTTGTTTGGGTTTTTTTTTTTTTAAATATTTTTTATCCCATTTATAACCACTGCTTCTATTTATATCTCATGTCACATGGTTACTTGAAGACCATTCAAACAAATATGGATTATTTAAATAAGTACAGTACTCTGAAAATACCAACTCAATGCCAAGTGTTCTGGGACTGGCTAACTCGGACTGGATATAGAAAACACCTGTACTACACTTTCTTGGCAAAGGAATACTGTTAGAAGACTACAGTACATGAAGCATAGAATTTTATGCAGCCATACTCTAGTGTGAAGCCATTATAAGTTTAAAATCAAATTAAGAGTCTTTTTTTTTTTTTTTTTCTTTTTTTGGTACAAAATCAAGAAATAATTTAATTAATGGATGAAAGTTGTCTTTTAAGTGCTTGTAGTTATTAAAGGTTTTTGAGGTAGTTCACAAGCAAATTTCAGATTAATTTATTTACTGAATGACTTTGATGCAGCAAAAAAGGAGAGAGAGAGAGAAATAGCATAGCTTTATAAAAAGCAGGACTGACACTTGTGGAGTGTAGGAAGGTGTTCCAGTGTCAAGAGGGGTTGGAGGCCTCCAAGAGCAACTGATTTGTTTGTAAGGAGTCTATGTTAGATATCACCTTTTTATTGTAATATTGTGCCCCAAACTTAATAGGATGGGAGGTGGCTGGAGCCTCCTTATTCCCTACACCCCTGCTGTGTCTCACATACACGCACACACACAAAAAAAAAGAGGCCAATTGTAAACTTTTTCAAACATTTTGATAATTAAAAAAAAAAAGTCTCTAGTCTTCATTGATCAGGACTGTGGATATTTTATCTTCATAGATGTCTCCCAGGCAAACTTTTTTCCCCAACAGCCTGGACTTCCGCTCTGAGCTGAAATAATTCTTTGTGTGCTTGGGAGTGAAGCTGCAGCATGGCTGGTGGTGATCAACAGTCTTGGCTCTTGTGGCACTCAGGCTCAGAAAAGTTCCTATGCTGCACTGGACACCAGCATCTCTCATAGGTTTCCGGTCACACTGTACTGATACAGTCTGATACTTTGGCTTTGCTACAAAGAATATATATGTTAAATATAGAGACAGATTATTTTGTGTGTATTACATTTTATAGCTTGCACACCTTTTCCAGGGTTGTACTGTGACTTATAAATTCCAGAAATTGTATGATCTGCAGGTGCAGATGTCTTAGGGATTATCTGCTTTCAGAAAAGAGAATAGCTAAATACATTCAAAAATTTTTTTAAAGGGATCAAACCTTGAGATTTCTTTGTTTAACGAATCTAGTGGAATCTTTGCTGGGTTTGAAAGTGACACTGTTTGTTCTTTTCACTGGCCTCTTCTTTAACCTGACAACAACTGACCGCTTGGCTGCAATCCTTGTCTTTGACTTTGCATTCTTTCTTCCAAGCTTTTTTTTCATTGTCAATTTGTATTTAGTGAATTAATAATGAATTTATATCTATAAGCACAAAAATCTGTAATATTACGTACGAATTAGTGAATGACATCAGTAGCAAAGTTTAGAACAAATCATCTCTTTTAATGAACAGAAACATTATGAACTAACGGGGGAATTAACTTGCCTGTTAAAAATATCGCAGTCGTAGGAGTCAGACTTTTAAAATCCCAGTACGTAATTTTGTTGTGTACGAAGTAAAACGCAGCAATTACCCTGCGGCATGCGCATGCGCTGGGAGATTGTAATGCGCGGCAATTTGGCGTATGTATAGAGCTTGGAACTTAGCAACAGCAGCTTGGCGTGCGGTGGAGGCAATATCTTTCTGGTTCAAAAATGGACCGGGCTGACTATCTAACCATCTCTGAGCGGGTCACCAATGACTGGAAAGAGAAATTAGAAGTCTTGCGTAACCATCACCGCTACCAGAGTAGGGAACAACAAACCCAGCACTTGGAAGAACTCAGAGTGCTTCAGGAGGATCTACTGAAAGACATCGCTCATTTCATGACTATAGTGAGAGTTGACCGAGGTAAGAACGTCGATTCCTCCCAGGATGGTACAGATGCCTTTGAGGAAGTGAATAGTCTTCAGGAGCAGACAATGAGGTCGGTGTCTAGTGCCCAAGGAGAGTCTATATTGGATAACATGGCAAAGATGGTGGACAAAAGTGATACCAGCTTGGTAAAGATGTCACGTCCACCTCTTTGTCTACCACACACATCCTCTCTCATTTCATCTATGAAAGCAGAACACCCACAAGATTCCACCATCGATACCTCCGTACCGTCACTCAATGTTTTCTCCACAGCTTTCTCTAACGGCACTCTGACTGAACCTTCCGTCCACACTTCAGCAGTTGCTGTAGCCTCTCAGGCTATGCCGAGTTGCGGAGGAGAGGGAGGAGAGGGAAGAGAACAGGAGAAAATCCTTACAGATGTAGTGAACAAGCTCCAAGATGTTGCCGCGATCAACGAAGAGCCTTCCCGTGTTGGTCAGGTGGCCAAATTTGACCGTCATGTGCAGGACTTGAGAACTTTCTACGAATCTGAGATTTCAGTTCTGAAAGAAAAGCTGAGCAAGATGGAAAACTGTGGGTCTAGCAAGGACTTGCGGGACAGTTTACAGGCAGATATGTGTGAAGAAGAGGTCAAGACCTGTACCACTCAGAGTACCTTAAATTCCTACTGTGCTTCAGATGATGATGACAGTGGAGGGAAAGTGCTGCAAGAATTTTGCAAGAGGCTCCAGGAACAGCTGGAAGATAACGAAATGTGAGATTATTTAGTTTGGTGTCCTTTTATTTAGTTGTAATTCTGTTCATAGGCGGAGTAGCAAGCTAAGGGAAGAAAACGAAAGTATCACTACTACCATGGTAAGTCCCTACTTGTCTGCCCCTCCCCCCTCTCCCTCCTCTTTTCCCCCCAATGTATTGGTATCTTAGTAAAACATAATTTCACCATGCCTAAATGGCTTTGTTTAAATTCTTGTTCGAAGCTCCTCTATTATTTCAAATGTTCGAAAACCCTACATGCTCTTATTATGAATATTAATCAAATAATTATATATAAAAAATTCAAACCTTTCCACTCGCTATGAGTTGGGCATAAAATTTGGCCTATTATTATGTCAACATACTTTTTTGAGTTGCCAATTATTTTGAAGACTTCAATTTCACAATGTCGTAATTATAACATTAATGATTTCATGTTCACCAACAGATTTTTATTTATTTTATTTTAATTCTCCATAAGCCATATCAAACATGAGCTCATTTTTTTAGTGTTGCATTTGTAATTGTGTGTTTGACTCCATTGCAGAGGAAGCTGCAAATGGAATGTGATGCTTCAGAGATGAATATGAAGAGTCTGGAGGAAGAAGTCAAGCAGCTGACATCAAAGTTGGAGCAGCAGGCAGGGGGAGAGAAGGAGAAGGCTACATCTGAAATGGACATACTTGTTGCGCAACTTAAGAAGTGCAAGCTAGAGAGAGAGCAAGACCTCATGAATATTGATGAAGTTAGTGCATTCTGATGTGTGATTTCTGACTTTGATTTGTTGTTGTTATTAACAGCTTCTGCAGGAAGTGGATGAGCTTCAGATGGAAAATCGCGAGTTGCATAACATCACTATTGACTGTAAAATGGCGCTTGAAGAAAGGAATAATGAAATTGATGCCTTAAAAGAGACTATAAAAAAGCACAAGGCGACTGAGGATAAGTACAAAAGGTAGGCATTAAGTTTTATTTTGGATTTATTTAAATTAACATTATTGTAATTTTTACAGTATCATTTTAAATTAACATTTATTTATTATTTATTTTACAGTGTTATTCTTGGGCTAGAGAATGACTTGAGACGAATGGAGCATTCTAGGAACAAAGATCGAAGCATGCAGACACACTACACGCTGGGAGATGACAGGTAATGGGAGGGCAGGGTGGTCTCTTTGTGATGTTCCACAGTCACAAAATAAGTTATGTTAAGTCTGATTTATTTAGGAAGTCTCATCACATCATAAAGTCTCACTCATCTGATCATTTTCTTGATCTGTCGTCTCGTCGCAACCCTATAACTCCTACGGGAAGAGTGAGATCTACGGTGCAGACGGACACAGTAGTTCAGCGTCCTGTGCCTCCGGGTAGCCCCAAGGAGTCTGCTGAGCCCAAGAGAGGCATTAAGCATCTGTCAGGAGATACGGATCAACACAATGTGAAGGTTCCTCCTATTAAACCTGCAGCGGACTACAGTTATGGTAGGGGGTCCCCCAGAGTTGAGAGTGAGCTGGTGTCTGAGGTGGAATCGCCCAAAACTCCTCTGACAAAGAAAAGATGGTTGGAGTCCAGCGATCCAGGACTGTTTGGCTCCACAACAAGTAAGGATGATATTTAATAGAAAACAACGACAGAATCGAACAAAAACGAAAACAAGAAGTTGCCTTTACTACTACTATTAAAAAATAACAAAATGATAATAAATATACCTTTCATTGTTTAGTTCTACCATATTTCTTGTTCATCTATTGCATTAAATTTAATTTTACATTAGCCTCACTTCCTAAGCACACCTTCCTAATATTCAGTGATTGCATATTGAATGTGTGTGTGTATGTGTGTGTGTGTGCAGTTGTCATTGAGGGTAATATAATTGTTATTATTGCATAGCTCCTCTTGGGCGATCGGGCGACAGTTTTTCGGAAAGGTCAGTCAAATCTTCCCTTCAGCTAAGCAACAGTGATGTAAGGATAGTGCAACAGTCAGAAGAAAATGTGGTTCAGAAAGGCATCGACCCCTCAGAAAAAAGGAGTTGCAGTAATAGTAGAGCTAGTTTGGATGGTGAGAGCAGCATGGAACGTGTCTCGGGCCTGGTGGAGTCTGCCTTGCAGGCTGTCAAGGATGGAAGAGTGGTGACAGATGGCGGGTCTCCTTCAGGGAAAGATAGGAAGAAGGTCAGAGAAGTATGTGTGTGTGTGTGCGCATATTTTTTGTGTGTGAGCATATACATTAATGTGTGTATGTACACATAATATGAGCACCAAATTATTGCTTGTCTATGTGTTAGATGTGTGTACATGTGTTAGATGTGTATAATGTACATTTATATATGCTAATGTAGAACTATGGATCTGATTGGTGGAAGAAGCGTATGGCTTTAGTGACACGTGAAGAGGCCCGGCTGGCAGAGCTAGGTGCAGAGAAAGAGCAGGTGAGAGATATAGACATGGTTGTGTGTGATTTTACTCTCTCTTTCTCTTGTAATACTATGAGCAGTTAGAATCTGCACTTCAGAGGACACCCAAAACTGGAGGGATTGTCAACAGACAAAGTAAACGAATCCAGGTAAACTGTTGTTGTTGTTTTTTGTGTGCTGGCATTGTGATTTATACGTATTGTTTTATAGATGGAGAGAGAACATCGTTTAGAAGAAGTGCTTCAGGAATTGGGCAGAGTTCGAATGACCTTGAAGAAGCACCGTGCCTTATGAAACAGTATATTGACAGGTCATTTTTTAAATCATCATCTGGTCATCTCAGTTTGTTTACATGTGTACAAATTACTTCATTTTTATTTGACAGACTATTGTGGGAAAAGAAAGTCAAGATTTTGGCGGGAGTCTATAGCCTTACTTAGCAATACCCTTTACCAACAGTTTTAGCGGTTGGTAAAGGGTCGCGATATGGGGCCATGTACGTATATAATTGGCGAGCGAGCGTAGCGAGCGAGACACTTACAGGGGTAACACAATCGGGGATGTTTGTTTATTGGCGAGCGAGCGTAGCGAGCGAGACACTTACAGGGGTAACACAATCGAAAATCGGGGATGTTTGTTTATTTATTTATTTATTTATATATATGGACGTACGTATGTCATCGCGTTTTTGTGTTAGTTATGTGGTCGACCCCGTTCCAAATTGCACTAAACAGAATCCTCTGGTTTATCGATCAGTACCCGTATCACCCTAGAAATTGAATTGTTTACCGTTTGAATTCTTTTGCGGGTGCAATTTTTCTATTAGAGTTAGTGGCGGTGGTAAGTCAATGCGCTCTTTGTCATGGTTATAAGCCGTGCGCAACAGTATTTACTTGAAAATACATTGTCCACTAGACTACTGCGAAGGTAAGTCTGTGTAGGTGCATGTCCAGTTGTGTCAAAGCATTGTGTGTTACAACCACTACTTAGCTAAAGAATATCACAAAGAAAACTTTTAAATAACGTGTTAGGTTTTGTTGTTGTTTTTTTCCTTCTTCAAGCAGTTGCAGAGAGTTGTTACTATGGCACTGAAATCCCTTTACCCTGTATGCTAAATTTAAAAACTGGACCTTATTTTCAGTAGCTTCAGTGTTAGAAGTCAAAATCATTCATATAAAAATAGTATAGTCTTTAGGCTCGCTCGCCATTTGTGCTCAAGCACATCACTAGTTTATTTTTATATATGTTTGGACGTATGTATGTCATTTTGTACTTTGACCCTCCGTATTTTTGTGTTCGCTCGGCGTTCGACCCCGTCCCAAACTTCACTAAACAGAATCCTCTGGTTTTGCGACCATTACCCGTATCACCTTAGAAATTGAATTGTTTACGGCTTTGAATTGTTTTGCGGGTGCAGTTAAAACTCAAAATCTTATGGGAGCTCCATTTCTATTCGAGTTAGTGGCGGTGGTAAGTATTTGTCACAGTTATAAGCCCTACTCAACAGCATTTACTTGACAATTCATTGTCCATTAGACGAACCACGAAGGTAAGTCTTGCGTAGGTATGTTCAGTTGTGTGAAAGTATTGTGCGTTACAACTACGTACTATTAAGAATATCACAGAGAAAATTTTAAATAACGTGACTTGATTTTGTTGCTTATTTTTCAATTCAAACAGTTGAGGGGAGTGGTTACTATGGCATTGAATCCCCTTTACCGTATATGCGTAATTTAACAACTCGACTTTATTTTAGTAGTTTGAATAACAATAGTGTAGTTTAAGGCTCGCTCGCCATTTGTGCTCAAGCACACCACTAGTCATAGATTAACGAGGGAGAGGGATTAGAAACGGATGTCATAATAATTGGCGAGCGAGCGTAGCGAGCGAGACACTTACAGGGGTAAAAATGAAAAAATCGGGGATGTTTATTTGTATATATGTTTGGACGTACGTATGTCATTTTGTACTTTGACCCTCGCGTTTTTGTGTTAGTTATGTGGTCGACCCCGTCCCAAATTGCACTAAACAGGATCCTCTGGTTTATCGATCAGTACCCGTATCACCCTAGAAATTGAATTATTTACCATTTTGAATTCTTTTGCGGGTGCAGTTAAAACTAGAAAACTTAAAGGACTTTCCATTTCTATTCGAGTTAGTGGCGGTGGTAAGTCAATGCGTTCTTTGTCATGGTTATAAGCCGTGCGCAACAGTATTTACTTGAAAATACATTGTCCACTAGACTACCGCGAAGGTAAGTCTGTGTAGGTGCATCTCCAGTTGTGTCAAGGCATTGTGTGTTACAACCACTAGCTACTTAGCTAAAGAATATCACAAAGAAAACTTTTAAATAACGTATATTGTTTTATTGTCGTTTTTTTCCTTCAATTCAAGCAGTTGCAGAGAATTGTTACTATGGCACTGAAATCCCTTTACCCTGTATGCGAAATTTAAAACTGGACCTTATTTTCAGTAGCTTCAGTGTTAGAAGTCAAAATCATTCATATAAAAATAGTATAGTCTTTAGGCTCGCTCGCCATTTGTGCTCAAGCACATCACTAGTACGTGATTTTATACTGCCGGCTAAAATCTAAGGCGTGTTATGCGTCCGGTCTGGACATCCTGTTTACTTCAGGAACTCTCTAGCCCACTATGCCAGTCGTAAGGCTGTGAGGACTAAGAACTTTGACCTCCACATGTCGTGAGGAAGACATCAAAGGAAGTTGCACTGGCTTTTGAACGAAAAAAATCGCTTAAAGGAAAGTTATACCACAGATTTTGTCCTTTGCTTCAAGGTATGGTTCTCCCTCTAACTAAGAGACACTAAACTTTTTGTCTGTCTTTCAGCTATTTAGAGGTAGTAGTAGTTCCAGTCTGTTGTATGAGCTAAAATTAAGCACCAGGTTCTACTCATTAGAGCAATTTTTGGCCATTTTAAGGTCAATAAGGCTTCTTAGTGTTATGCTTAGCTGTAATTCCTTTTTCTCCTTACCTGCATGCTTCAGATAAGGATAATTTGTTTGTAGTTGCTTAAAAGGTGTGTGTTTGTTGTATGGTACTACAGATTAGGCTAGAAATGCCCCGGAAATTTTTTTTTCAGCACCGAAAAAAGGCAGAAAAAGATAAACGGCTAAAGCATCAGAAGACAGATTCTCCTGCTCGTAGCCCATTAGTAAATTCATTACCATCCACCTCTCCACTGCAGCAAATCTGTTCAGCTCTTACCTTCCCTAGTACTGAGTGGAGTAACCAGAGCCCAGCTGATCTGAGCAAGCTGCAGATATGCAAGATTCCCCAAATCTGTGGGAACAGCTCTCAGCCACTTAGAATTGTCATGAACCTAACAATCAATGCTGATCTTTCATGGTCTCTTTTTGTGCATGAGCACAAGGTTACCAGGGCTATATGTAGCTCTCTGGAGGAATTTCCCACTCGACTAGATGTCGGGTCAGTGAACAATGTTATACATACCCTTGACAAGCTAAAAGTTTGTGCTGGACAACCTGATCCCAGTTTTGTTATGATGGTTAGTGCTACGAAAGGTAAGATATTGTCTCCAGATGGTTCTGTTGCCGCTCAGGTTGATAATGTTCCTGTTGAATTTGGTGGGAGCAATTATGATAGTACAATTCGAACAAGTAAATGTGAAATGCTATCGAAGTATTCCAAGTGTTCTGTATGTACTAAGTATAGGGCTAATCTAAGAACAATGTATCATAGATGGAATAATGCATCCACTGCAAGTAGCTCTGTTTTTATTAATGAACGGTACATGAAAACTCCGCAGAAAATTGATAAAATTAATCAACTGCGATCAAGAGCTTACAAGGCAGAACAGGCTGTTCGTATTTTAACACAAAAGGTGCAGAAATTGATAGCTAAAGGTGAACAACTTGACACAGGGTTCCAGTCTGATTTATTAGCAATAATGCATGACAATCAGGGAAGAGTGAAAGAAGCTTATCCCGAAGGAAGTTTTGCAAGACTTTTTTGGGATGAGCAACTGAAGGCTGCAACTTCAAGCAATTCAAAGCAAATTCGATGGCATCCTGTACTAGTAAAGTGGTGTTTAAATTTAAAATTACTTTCAAGTTCAGCTTATCATGCTCTGCGGTCAACTGGTTTTATCAAATTACCTTCTGAGAGAACCTTGTTTGATTATACCCACTACTATACCAACAAGGTAGGCTTTCAAGAGGAGGTGAACCAGCAGTTGGCTGAGGAGGTTAAAAGATTATCACTTCCAGATTCCAGAAAGTTTGTGTCATTATTGATAGATGAAATGAAAATCAAAGAAGGGCTAGTATATAACAAGCATTCTGGTGAGATCATGGGATTTACATCTCTTGGAGATATTAATGATGATTTACTTCGACTTGAGCAGGATAGCGAGCTTCCTAAGGTTGCCAAACAGCTACTAACTATCATGGTTCGAGGAATCCTGTTTCATTTGAATTTTCCATATGCCCATTTTGCTAGCATTGGAGCCACTGGTGATGTTTTGTTTCCTCTAGTGTGGGAGGCCATTTATCGTTTAGAGAGCAGTGAAATCAAAGTTTTGTGTGTGACTGCAGATGGTGCAAGTACGAACAGGAAGTTTTTTTCGAATGCATTATGACTCAAATGACCCCAAATCTCTCTACAAAACAAAGAATCCGTATGCTCTTGATGACCGCTATATTTATTTTGTGGCAGACCCACCTCATCTGATTAAAACAGTTAGGAACTGCTGGTCTCATTCGTGTGTAAATGGAACTCGCTTGATGCAGGTATATCATATACTTGATAGTTTGTAAACACTGCATGTTAATTTTGGTATTATAATGACAGATTGATGGAAAATTCATCACTTGGACTCAGTTGTGGGACCTGTACAACAAACTGAGCAACCTTCAGGCTAGCTCATGTGGTCTTACACTACTACCCAAGTTGAAGAGGGAACATCTTCAACTGACGTCCTTCTCACGTATGAGAGTGGACCTTGCTGCACAAGTAAAGCTTATTTTAATGTATTACAATAAATTTATTAGTTATGATATATGTGTTGCAGGTTTTGAGCAAGAGTGTGAGTGATGCACTTGCATACTATGGTGATCCAGACACTGCTGAGACTCAGAAGTTTACTTTGATAATGGATCGTTTTTTTGATTGTTTCAATGTTCGAAACAAGAGTGAATGGGTGAAAAAAAGGAAGCCCGATTTGAGACCATACACAAGTCCTGTATGTAATTCTTGGTTATCTGACATTACCTAAATTTTATTCAGTCCTTGTTTTTGCAGTGGTTGAAGGATGTATTTTTAAAGTATTTAGATGATTGGAAGAAATTTGTAGAGACCCATACGGACCTGACTGCAGTAGAACGTAACAAGATGATGCTTAGCAGAGAAACTTTGGAAGGCATCTACATGACTGGTAAGTCATGTGTATAATGTCATATATACTTTATAATCATTATGTGGTCTGCAGTTAATTCATTTGTAGACATGGCTAAATATCTCCTTTCTCAAGAGAAAGATGGTCTTTACCTGCTAAGTGAGAGAATCTCTCAGGATCCCTTGGAGAACTACTTTGGGCAGCAAAGAGCTAGAGGAGGACGCAATGAGAATCCAAGCATTTATCAGTGTGTGCACAATGCAGCTGCTCTAAGAGTTCAAAAGTCATTAGCTCTAAATCCAGTCAGGGGAAATAGTAGCCGCAAAAGGCTTCTTTATAGAGATCCTCCAAGCGTTGATGAGAGCAATGCAGCTCCTCTACCTAAACGTAAACATTTAACAAAATAATATAAACATTATGTACATCATACAAAGAATCATTATCATTATATAAAAGTAGCTAAAATATTTGTTCATTATAGTTCAATGTTTGTCAGTCTTCACATTCTCTGCTTACTGACTTTCTTAAACCTCTTGATTTCTTGATATTATTTTTTTCTTTTTCCTTGTACAATTCCATCCAGTATCCTGTTATAGAGAAGCCCCTAATGGTAATCCATAGCTTAATGATCTCTTTTAATAATTCATCAGAGGACTCGGAATCTTGTATATGTTGTGATAAGAGAGTCCAGTGAAACTGAACATCTTCATCGCAAAACACCTTATCATGCACATTTTCTGTAAAGTCTACTTCACTACTTGGTTTTAATAAGTGTTGTGGTAAATAGGTGCGTACACATATCTCAATCTCAACAAAAAATCGAAATGCTTCATCACTCAATGGAAATTGCCCACCACGATTTACTAATTCTAGCCAGCGTTTTGTGTAATCAAGAAGGTCATTACCTTCTCCGTCAACAGCCATCTCACTTAGACATGTAACATACTGTTGTGCAATATCTCCATGCTTTTTTTCATAACACTTCTGAAGTTTAAGTGCTACATATCCACATGCATAACGAAGTACGTTAAGTTCCTCTGGTGATATGCTGTCTGCTTTAGATACTCAGACCTGCTGCATTCAAAATATTCTTTGATGACAACTTCAAAAATGTTCTGATAAAATGACTGCTCAAGAAGGGGATCTTCGATAACAATGCCCAACTTTCCCATCAAATTGATCCATAGAGATGACAGCTTTGATCCCATCCTGATTTTGTGAAACATAGACCACAATTTTTCCCTTTTCTTGTTCATACCTTTGTACTTCTCTGCTACACTTCTTACCTGGTCTCTCAAGTAAGTATTTCCTCACTAAATTTCTCCATAGCTACTTCTTCAACAGACCCTTTAGTAATAATCTCCAGAGCTTTATCTCTTAGATTTAAGCTTCTGGGAGACTGAGAAGGGGTGTTCTGTATAGCAGAGTGAATAGAAGTGCGTACTATGGCAGAAGCCATCTGAACACAACCTCAAGCTAAGTCAATGTGATAGCATCACACGCGCGTCTGAAGCCTTCCTACCTTGCCTGTGACTCCGCCCCCCATAACACGGCTCCAATTCGAGATTGCTTCCGTTTCTAATCCCTCTCCCTCGTTAATCTATGATATAATGTGTAGGTGGGTCAAGTAGCCCTGACTCGGAAAAGAGGATGGGCTCCTCCTGGTGTGTGCTGGTGGTGTTTCGTTTGTTGCTGCCGTGTTTATTGGTTGCGTCCCCTTTCTTTGTCGAATCTGTGTCATCCAGAAAGGATGGTGTGTCAGCTTTGGAAGATTACTTGCGTGAGGCAGAATCCAGGGGTATCATAGATGCTGCTCAAGTCCTTAAACTCCAAGAGTTAGCGGAAGATGTGGGGCTTGCTACGGCGAAAGACCTTCTTGAGCCTGAAGGAAAGCTGCTGAATGTTGAGGACGAAGTCAAAAATGACGACGAGCGTCGTAGCACGTTCATGAGAATATACAGCCACTTTACTTTGCTGAATGTGCTGTATCTGAGCGGGGCAGTCATCACGATGGGGGCTTACTCCTTGTTTATGACCCTGGCCATTGAGAAAATGCACTATGGGGGCATGAGTGTGGTGATGTCACTACAGATGGTGGCTATGGGGATAGCTGGAATTAAGGCTTGGGAGACAGTGGAATATTCATACGTGGGCGGCATGTAAGTTTAGTTAATGTCAATAGCTATGTAGCAACAATCAGGGGAAGCTCTCTCTCTCTCTTTCTCACTCTCTCTCACTCTGTGGAGCCTCTCCTGAGCTGTAAGTTTCCTCTATCATTGTGGTATTTTCCGGGTTCAAAGATTATTAATTAATGGAGGCAGTAGTATGGAGAGGAAGCTTGGTAGCTCTTGATTAATTGGTGCTATTCTTAGAGCAACCTTACAGTTCAAGTAGGAAATGCATTATGAGGAACAGTAACAACATTTCAATTCCTGTAGGGCAGCTTTTGACATCTGTCAAAAAAACAAAATATGTATTATCTTCTGAATTTTTTTTTACTGTTTTTGTGTCATAGATTATGCACCATCTGTACCAGTATGGTTCCCTTTACCATGTACAACCTACTCAGGACCCTCAAAATATGGCCTGGAAAAGACCCAGGCAACTTCATTGGGTTCCATGTATATATTCGCCCGGGATGGGTTGTCATGGAAGTGGCAACCATCGCCGTGGGAGTGGGATTCGTCTTTTTGACTGGAGTCTATTTTCCTTTCCTGCTTTTCCCGGTGTCGTTTGCACTTTGGTACCTGTCCATGGATCTCTCCCCCCTCGTACCAGGATGGAATAGTATCTTAGACAACTATACAATCCGCGCCAGGGTTTCTCTACTAGTAGGAGTGGCCACAATGCTGGCCGGCTATGTCTTTGAACGCAAGCTCGGCTCTGACCCCGATATGGGTTTCTGGCTTTATCTGTTTGGCATGCTCACCTTCAAATTTGCCATCTCCTTCGATTTCCCAAGCTGGGATGTCAGGGGCTCCCTTTACCTGCTGACGCAGGCGGCCATGATCCTCATTGGCAGCCATCTTGACCGTACGACCTTTCACGTGTTTGGCGTCATCGGCATGGTGGAGTACGTCTCTTCTATTTGCTCTCACCGAACTTCCTTGTCCAGCTCTACTCTGTTGTGGCTTCTGAAAGCTCTACTTGCTGCCGCCTTATTCTCCCAAGCAATCCGCCGAGATGGCAATGTAGAGGTACTAGCTGGTCTGGTCTGTCTGGTTGGCTTCAATTTCAACTTCCTGCATTTCCTGACATCCAACGAGTTGTATCAACTCCTGTTTCTAGCCACTAATTTGGGTTTTGTGACTGTCCCTCTATTACTCTCGAGGCCCCTTGATCTGTGGTTGTTTACCATACCCGATGTGAAGGTCATCATAAGTTTCGCCACATGCGTTTCTGTCGCTCTGTACCATTTGAAAGTGGCCAAACATCTCTACTCTCTCCCTGAAAATTTCTCGGGCCACCTCTTCCTTGGTTACCGTATCCTAACGTCAGTGCTTGTCTCGGTGGCGTTTGTCTTCTTGAGGCAGCCGTACTTCTCTTGGGTGGGTGGAGCCGGCGCGTTTGCAGTTGGCGCCTGTTATATCGGGAACAAGAAGATACCGAAACCTGTGGGTGCAGTGATGGTGGTCATAGCGGTTCTGTATTCCCTCTTCATGCAGTCTAACCTGATGTACCTAGTGGCTTGCTTGGCTCTGCTGGTAGTCTTGATGTGGCACATGGAAAAGGAAGAAGTGCAGGGTTGCGTGATTGCTGTTCTCCTCATATTGCTGTCTGTCCCGCTCAGCTCCAAATTCCTCATCGCTATCGGTGCCATTTATGTCATTTCCTATCTCACTCACCTGGCGTACGACACTTTCCGCAACTCCCTCATATTTCCGCTCGTTCTGGTTGCCATGGGGCTGCTCATTATCGCCTCGGCCGTCAAGTACCAGTCTGTAGAGTCGCAGATTCAGGAGGCTTTCTATTCCGCCATTCCCGATTCTGTCAAGACGCTGCTGTCCTCAAACATTTACATGTTTTGGAAAGAGGGCGGAGCTATGGATTGGTACCCTTCCTTCTCTCAGACCAGATTCACTCTGGACAGTCTTGTTGAGCACCCGCTCAACTGGTTGCTATGGTCTGGTGCCTTCACACATGCTCTGGTCCACGGACGTCCCATGTATGTGTCGTATCTGTTGGCCGTCTGCATCGAGGTGTTGGTTACCGTAGCTATATTCCTGTATTTCAGGCAGAAAATGATCAGGAACGTTGATGACCGTGTACTGGTGAGGGCTTCTTTGTGGAATATGAAATTTCCTTTTTTCTTTCTTTTTTTTTTCCTGGAGAGGGAGGGAGGGGTGAGAGCTGAGGATGAAATAGAGGAGGCTAGTCGAAGGTATAGTTTAATTAACAGTACGGCACGTAAATTGCCCATTCAAAAATGTATGGGAAAAATCACTGAAATCGCAGAGGGAAAGTGAAATAGCACGTAACTAAGTGAAATAGCACAGAAACTAAGTGAAGTACCATGGTAGCTAAGTGAAATAGTACAGGAAATGTACAGTTCGAGTAATTTCTAGTTGGAGACAATGTTATTCTGTAGAGCAGAAGTTATACCTGTATTAGACAAACTTTTTTTTTCTTCAACAAATTAGGAGCCATAGGTTTAAAACAAAGTTCCAGAGGAAGCTAATGAGGATAGTGAGTGAACGATACAGTGTGGCTACAGAGGCAGTGAGATGATTTAAAAAAAGCTGGCCTACTATTAGTGAGTGATAACACGGGTAACCTGTGCTATTAGAGATCAATAGTACTTGTAAAGCAATCACGTTACTCATGCTATTAGCACAGTTACCCGTGCGATTACTCATACAAATATATGTAGTAGGCTGAAATTAACTGTCGAGTTTGTGACATCTGCATTCTTATGGTGCAGACATTTCTATTTGCTGCGTGTATGTGTGAATGTATGTATGTATCCATTCATTCAGGTGGAGGAGATGGAGTTCAAGCTAAGTGATGCTCCAGAGCACGAGGGCCATGGTTTGGTGATCAACATTAAAGGTGACCGGAGTGCATCTGTGGAGGAGCCAGTCCACATGGCTCTGGACGTCCCCACCAGTAGCTACTCCTACTCCTTCTGGCCAGCGGCGGAGAGAGCTTTTGGTAGTTTCCCAGTCAGCATGGGCAGGCAAGTCAAAGACTAGTGCATTATTCATGGCTATCATTCTCCAGTTGGTGAAGGTTGCATCAGTTTCCCTCTCCTGCTCTATTTTTCCTGAACTATCTCATTTCTGTATCCCCCCCCCCCCACCTTTCTTTTTATCAGCTCTTTTTTCTTGAGTCATGGAGTCCTTTCTCCTCCTTTGTCTACCTCTCCTGCTTCTGAATTTTTCTGTCCTTCTATCATGATTGTGGACTTAGGCTTTGTGAATATTTTGCCTTCTTTTTCTACTTTCACCTTTCTTTTTGAAACTTGCTCAGCCTTTACTCGACAATTCAATTCCACCCGCTTTTTAGTACAATATTAATCGTTCCTTTTTGCCTTCTCTTTCATACTTTCTTCTTCATTTTACTACACCGCCTTTCCTCGTCAATTCTAATGGCTAATTAGCTGCTTTTTTGCCTTCTCTTTCGCACTTTAGCCTTCCTTTCTGAAACTAATGCCGCCTATCCTCGTCTATTCCATCTGCTTTTAGTTACAATTACAATAATCAGTTTCTACTGAATGTGGTGACACTTTACCCATTCTCCTGTTCGGCCACGCTTGTCTTCTTTCCATTTATTGCTGTACCTGGTTAGGTTGCAAACGAATTCGTCTACCAGTAGTCTAGTGTAGACCCTTCTCTTCTTTACAGCTGCATTCTTGGTTTACTGGTAATTCACCGCTAGTTCACAAAAGCTGCTCTCCTGTTTCTGTGCCACTCCTGCCTACTATTCATTTTTTTGTGCCGGGTTTGGTTGCTAACCAGTGTACCTGGTAGTTCAGACAGGAGTGAGTGGCTAAAGCAATAATTTTAGCTAGTTCGTTAACATTTTGGCAAACAACTTTATTTTGAATTAGTTAACACAACTTGTAAATGACTGTGATTAGTTAGTGACAAGCTAAGTGTTGCCATAAGCTAAGGGTAGTAGAAGGGATAGGGGGTCATTATGGTAGTTTGGTGAGCTTTGTGAGAGTTCTAGCTCATTAGCTCATGAATTATTCATAAATACATACGTCGTTGTCAGTCACGGGTATTATTATATAGATATATTAATAAATTTTATTAATCAGTCCTATCGCCACTGTCACTTTTTAATTTTTGACCAGAAGTAAAGAACTTTTGTTTTGCCAGCGGTCTGAGCTCACTTTTGGTTGTATTTTCCAAGCTTTATAACTCTCCAGCAAGTCATTCTGCACCCATACATGCACTTTTACAACCATTAGCAGAGCTTCCAAATGAAGGCATTACAGGGCTACTATGGCTTGGGTATAAACATTTTTTTTGATATGTAATGAGCAAAATACTCGCCAATACATTTAACGGTCAAAACTCAGTTCCCAGAATGCTAGCTCCATTTAATAAGCCACATAGCAGCAACAGTATTTTATTGTTAAATATACCAAATTATGAGTAGTTCTCAATAAAACTGCATGTTGTATACACCATTGAAGATGACCCTCACTAGCCACTATAACACAATTACAAGCAGTTGTAAATCTACTTCTGAGAATATGTTATGAATTATAGTAATCATGTTGCTATAATAGTATGACATGATATAGTAATCATGTTGATATAATAGTATGACATGATATAATAATCATGTTGATATAATAGTGACAATAATTGATATAATAATCATGTTGATATAATAGTATGACAATAATTGATATAAGTCATGAGTCAGTCTTCCCAGATCCAGGAAACTGCAAGACCAATTCTTGTGCCTGAAATCTACATCTGTAAAGATTTTTCTGCAAATATGTCAATACCATCTAAGTGAAGAATTATAAATGTAAATGAATCTCAGTTGCTTTCTCGACCTTTTTGAAAATAATAATAGCAACTTTTTCTCATTTTAACAGCCAATATTGTTAATTAAAACTTAACCTGACGTTTCAACTTCTTGCCGAAGTCCTCTTGACCCCTGAAGAGGACTTCAGCAAGAAGTCGAAACGTCGGGTTAAGTTTTAATTAACAATATTGGCTGTTAGAACGAGAAAAATTATAATTATTTCAGCCGAGTATGACTGAATTTTTGAAAATGCCTACATACTTACCAAATAGCTATTTGCCGCTTCAGGGCTTGATGAAAACGTAAGCCATATAATGACCACTTCACCGCTGAGTGACTCTTCCAGAAAACGTTGATACTAGAATATGCCTACCAGTGAATTCCATTGGTACTAAGAAACCAGTATATACTTAGCGGAGATATTAATATATACTTTCAGAAAATGTGCATGGGAACAAAATTGTTAAGGTCTGTACAGCTGTTCTAGACCTATATAACTACGTATCTAATTATTTGCATACCTATAACTATGAACTTCAGGCCTTTTTTTGGTCGCAAATTCAGAGCTCAACAACAAGAAATAACAGGAAGAGACATTGACCATAGAATTTGCCGTCTTTACCGGGGATCAAGCAGAATGATGCAACCACTAATGCATATTTAATAAGTCTAGTACGAAAGTCTATAACTTATGCTGGCGATTGGACTGTAATATGTTAATTAGTTAAATGGAAAACTTAGTGATTTTTTAGACATACAGAATTGAATGTCTTCTAACCGAATCAACAAGTTCTAATTCTCAATGGCAGCAGAACATCAGCGTACTTGTGGCCCGAGGCCAATTATTAAACTGGCAATTACTGCACATCTTGAATTAGTGGCCAGAAATATTATTACTAGCAAAATTTTTGTTACTCTCAACCTATTATGAAACACCCATACATTAAATAACATTCTCAATATTTTATCTCTTACTAATTTCAACATTACTTTTATCACCTGACCCCTCCCCTCCCTCTCCATCCACCCACTCTGTAGGTCCCTGTTCCTGCCATACAGACTGACTCCACATCTAATTTCAGTGAATTGGAATGTGGGCAAATCCATCGGCAACTCTAACGCCGTGCGTTTCTCTGCGGTCATACAGCTGGGGACGGGCCACAAGGGTTCCCAGAGAATGAAGCACGAGACGGCCGTCAACGCCGTGAAGAAGCTGCTGGGGACGAGGTCTGACATCCAGATGGATTGTGTGGTGATGTACAAGCAAGCTTGGTACCAGCCCTGGAGCAAGCTATGTGCCAAGACTGTAAACATGGAGGACATCAACCAAGCCATCTCTCCCGCTCATCGTAAAAGACGTTGAGGATTTCGTACACATGTACTCACTCTAACATTTCCCCATTAAGATTAGACACCTTTTTAGAATTTTTTTTAAATACTTGATTGAAATTACAATGGAAATAGAAGAAGCTGACAGGACAAATAGTTAACAACAAAATCAAATATGAAAATAAGAACTGGAAAAACCAAACAAAGCAAGCAAGCAAGCAAACAAACTACAATCACGGACATCAAACAATGGTGGACTATCCAGTTAAGTGGGGACTAGTAATTTGAAACGATTATAGAGATAGCAGGTCCGTCAGTCTGAGGGTTAGTACGCACAATGATGCAACAGAGTGGTGGGCGGAGTCAAGCCAATCAGAGAATTAGCATTAGGTTAGTGATGTAATGAAGTTAAGAAGGCGGGGTCAGCCGGCTAGAGGGTTAGCGTGAATAGTGATACGACGGAGTCTGATCTCTGTGGTGGGACGAAACGTCTTCTCATGGACTGGGACTTTTTCCAAGTCATCTAAAGTCTCCCAGCCGTCTATGACTCTAAACGAAGCACAACACAAAACACGTGTTCTCTCACTTGATTTTCAACACAGTAAAAAAATGTCCTGAAGTTTCAGTTTCTTCTGATAAGGAACACCTCAGACAATAACAACACAAACAAAATCAAGCCAGGAACATGTTGACCCACAATATTATTGGTTCTTACAGTGAAATGTAAAGTTTAAACTCCCGCTTGGAGCACTAGTGTTTAAATACTCACCAGGGTTGGGGTCAAATACTTTGAATAGTTATTTAAATACAAATACTTTGAAGAACTCAAATACAAAATACAATTACAAATACTTTCTTAAATGTAGTATTTCAATTACAAATACAAATACGTTTGAATTGCATCACAATTACAGTCGATGAAGTGTTACATGGAAAAATAGATTGGACCTGACAACCATTAGTTCTTTAAAAGTTTTGTCCTTTGAACAATATCTGTTGGGTTAAAACATCTTTCCCACTATGCTATAGAATCTTTGAACTGGCACTAAAGATACAGGACTGCATAAATACACTGAAACTAGTGTTGCAAGTATGGGGTAGTTGTAGGCGTGATTATGATTCAGAGGCTCTGTGGTTTTTCTCTATTACTTGAGGATGTTGGTTTGATTCACATTGAAGCAACTTAGACGCAAGTATGCCCTTTATTCATATACATTCAGTTCATTTAACAGCAACTCTTCACAATAGGAGGTGGAGCTATTTTGATATACAATGTAACTATGCCAGCATGGACCAAGCAACACTTGATTCTGTACTGTCCAGAACTAAACAATAGAATGAATCTGTCCAATAGAAATATCTTCAGGAAATCTTTTATTTCTACTTGATACTACATATTACAAAAGCTCGCATTCCTACCTTATGATGCATTTGAAATACAAATACAAATACTTCACTTTTTAGATCTTAAAATACAAATACAAATACTCCTAAAATATATTTAAATACAGCTTAAATACAAATACTCATGTATTTGGCCCCAACCCTGACACTTGCCCTACGTGCTATGGACTTACTCAGGTATTAACATTGACGATTTAAAAAAAATTATTTTTTTTACATGCAATTATTATTGAGGTTCGGCCAGAGCTGAGCTGAGTATGATAAGTTGAGGAAGGGTCTCTTACTTGCCGAACAAGGTGTATTTCATGTCCAGATGAGGCTGCTTAGAGTATGTGATGAAGAACTGGGAGCCATTGGTATCTGCTCCACTGTTGGCCATGGACACCATGCCTCTGTTACTGTGCTAACAACAACAAACAACAACAACAAACAACAACAGTCATAATTAAGACAACTATAGCTAATACCTCAACTAAGTATTATCACACTCACTTATCTTCTGCTATTCTAGTTATTCTACCGTCATCATTTTTAGAGAGACTCCTAGTTGCTCATCGCTATTAGTAATGCCATTAGTTCAACTGTGCATCTGCTAAGTGCCTGGGGTTATAAGCTGTTGTCATTGTTTCCTTTTTTCAGTTAATACTTAAATCTTAAGACTCTTTATTTTATCTCCTAGTTTTATATCATTCAGCATTACTTGCATCATATTCAACTATCTATTTGTGGGAAGGGCTCAGCAGGATCTGACACCTCCCACATAGAGATTTACGGCTAACTCTTAGAGACATGTTTGTGTGTCAGGAACGTGATTGCCAATTGTTCATTTTATGTCATATAGAGACGGTCGGTAGCTACGTGTGTTTTTATCAAACATGTAATTGTCGATTGCTGTTTTGTGTCATTGTTGTTGGGCACTTCCATTAGAGCCTCTGGACCTGTTAGGATATATAGGGCAGGTGCAAGCCATCATAGTCAGTCAGTCATATTATTCTTGAAGTCTGCATGAGATTTAATAACTCTTAGTGCAAGCGGATAATGAACTGACTGTGTGAGTCTGACTAGTGGAATTCGAGTGTTGTACTTCCCACATAATTCTTTTATCCTTTTCTTTGTAAAGGACGCTAGTCCTCTTTCTTCTTTGTGCTCTCAGTGCCTTTGATGTCTTATTCTCCTTGTTGTAATTAGTTATTTTACTTACTGGAGAATTGTTTCTGAAGGTATCACTAGTGGTTGGGAGTTACAACCCAATTAAAGAGAGTGAATCAACTTACCCAATTACAAGTTGGGAAAGAGTAACTATTGGTTTGGATAACTGCCATATCGAACAACAACAACAACAACAACAACAACAACTACTACTACTAGTAATAATAAAATAATGCAAATATGATAAGACGCTGTTATTAACGAGACTAGATGAAAAATGAACATTAAGACTTTTATCTTAGGTCTAATTAAAAATTTCAAGGACTAGCCAACATTTTGAGTGTGAGCATCGTCCTAAACCCTTACCTTCAAAGTCTCGTGAAATTCATCCTCAAATTTCTCTCCCCAAATGCTTGCCCCTCCTTTACCGGTTCCGGTTGGGTCTCCCGTCTGCACCATGAAGTCTTTGATGTTACGATGGATGAGATTGTCATCATAGTAGCTACTGGCGCACAGGGCTAGGAAGTTCTGCATAGAGACAGGTGAAAGAGGGGTGAAGGAGGAGGTGGTGAGAGAAGGTGGAGAGAGGATGAAAGAGGATTGTCATGAAAAAAATTAGGTCCCCTGTAAAATCCAGTCCGGCTGGACCAAATATTGCCGTCATATATGGTCCGCCCCTCCCTCCCACCGACAGTCCCCCACTGCCAGTCCCTAGCTAGCTAAGAGAATAGCTAGCTGGTTACTTCACAAATACATGAGCTTGGTGAATGCTGACATTAACCATAGCTCCCAAAAATTCTAACTGTATCATCGTTAACTTTAGTGCACTTAAAGACAAAGGGGGGGGGGGGGGGGGGGGCATCTGTGATGAAGGGGGACCATCTGTGCATACACAGACAATCCCATAGCCGGACCATCATGTCTACACAGGAGGGGCGAACCAAATTTTGCATGACAAGACAAAGAGAAGAGTACAGCTTCAGAGAAAAAGAACACCTTTCACAGTACTCTTGCAGTCTATTACCAGATCAAGGATTCAACTGTTTCCAAGGAATGTTGAGACAAGGGTGAATAGTACACTTTGAACCGCTTCTCCTCTTATGGTAAAGGGTCATATCTAAAGCGCACCCTGACTAATGCAAATGCAGTCACGGTAACTAAATATTAGTTAGGCGCTGCCTCAGAGTGTACTACTGTTTTTAGGGTCTTGAAGGTCCCTAGGTTATAGCATCCCCGAGCGCATCGAGGGTGCTACTTGGGGCCTTCGGGACCCTACAAACTGTGGTTCACGACGGCTGCGCAGCGCCTAACTGATTTAGAACGCAGTGACTCCTCCTAATAACACAATCAGAGGGACACTAAGTGTCCCTACCCTCAGGGCAAGGGCACTAAATAATAGTTAGGCGCTGCTTTGGAGGGGACTACTGTATTTAGGGTCCCTGAAGGCCCTTAGGGCCTTCAGGGACCCTAAGAAAAGTAGTTACCGACTGCAGCGCAGCGCCTAACTAATTTAGAACTTAGCAACAACAATTTCTAACAACACAATTGGAGGGATTCTACATATAGAAGCCCTGCCCTGAAGGCGGAGGCACTACATATAGAATCCCTCCCTGAAGGACCTAAGAGATTTAAAGTCCTCTGTCACAATACAAAAACTACACCAGCTATGTTCTAAATACAGAAAATATCTCTTTACCTCACATGCTTTCGGAGTCTTGTCACAATAAAGTTCAATCTTAATGTCTCCCAAATCAGTATGCAAGGTTACGGACTATAGAATAAAATAAAATATATTAGCAACGCAACAACAAAAATAATACGTACCATGCTTTATGTCGTAGGGATAAGATAAACCTAGAATTCCTCCCCAGTGAAAATAGCGACACTTTACCTAAGTATTTAAAATGCCTCGCGGTAAAAGATCGTTAAAGCAAATTCCACATGACGTAACTATGGAGTAGTGCCATCACCACCCACATCCTCACTTACTTACCACCTGGTACTGGAAAGTCAAATTGTTGGCCTTATTAAGTGGGTGATATCTGGAGGGTTTAGCTTTGGCCTGCCAACACATCCAGCGTAAAGTATGGGGCTCTACTAATCTGGTTTTGACTACAGACTGATCATGTAATCATCATGTAATCGTACAGGATATGATACATTGCAGAGGTCATTCCAGGAGAGATTTAATGTTTTTTTGACTTGCTAGTAATGACTATTTAGTGTTATAAAATACCTCTAATTATCTTACATGCTAGTAGTCTATTACAGAGTTATGTAGTTGTAACTCGGTGAAATTTGTTTTGCCTTGCGATGACTAGTCCTAGTCTCGGGTAGCCAGACCCTTGTAACTGCTACGCGGGGAAGGAAAGGGTCTGGGAACATACAATACAACGACTTGTTCAGCAGCAACCCAAAAAAGGGTGCTCAATTATCACATTCCAGCAAGCTTGCGGTATACTGTGTGACATCAACATCACATCTTGAAGGGCAAGAACGTTGGGCGACTTCATCAAACTGGTCAAGTTGTTATTAAGCACTCCTGGCTAGCAATAAACGTACCCGCATGAATAGGAGACCTGCTACCCGGCCGTGGCCGTGACGTCATTGGCTACCGCAAGTGTTGGAATGTGATAATTGGAGCACCCTTTTTGGGGTGCTGCTGAACAAGTCGTTGTATTGTATGTTCCCAGACCCTTTCCTTCCCCGCGTAGTGGTTACGGTTGGTAAAGGGTCTGGCTACGCGAGACTAGACTAGTCCTTGCCTTTAGTGAGTTACAAACCACCAGCTGGACAAAATTCCACAGTCTCTGATATTAATATATTTATGCCACTGCTCAAAACTGAGATATTGAATTCAAATAAACAAGCAATACATGAGCAGCTAGGGCTTAGGCCAGTGATTGGCATTGATGAGTATGAACTGTGAAATTGAAACTATGCAGAACTGAGGCTTTCAGGCTGCCAGGCACATGTGGCTATGAGTTCAACACACAAATCTACTAATGCCTCATCATTAATGTAATCAAGTCTGATAAAATGGTTGATTTTTTTTTTTATAAACCAAGTTTGCTCTTTTTGTATCTCTAATTATAATTAACAATATTCTTTTTATTTATCTTGTGGTTTACTAGTTTTGGTAAGGGTCTCTGTGGTTGTGTCGTTTTTAGATTCATGAAGTAATTTCTTCATAACCCGGCTGTGAGGCAGGAGAGTGTACTGTATGTTTGTTGAGCCACAACCACAACCGCTATGCCATCAATAAACGTTTTCTTAAGCTCTCGGTGCGGTCGGCCATCTCCAGGAGGGGGCGGCTGGCACGCCATCTGTGGTCATGACAACTCCATTTTGAGCCAGCTGGGATGGACGAGAGGTGTTGAGCGCTCCACAAGGAGGAGGCTGATGGAGGGATGCCACGAAGCTGTGCTATTTTTTGCCTCGAGGCGTTTTGTTGACAGAGTGTTGTTCAAGTGTTGGGATTTGTAAGTGTTTGTGTGTCTCTGTGTCTGTCCTTCCTGTTACCAATGGCTTGTGTTTGCCGATGCTCACTTTGGTTTGCTATCCCACACAGAGAAGGAAGCGGAGGAAATGGAATATTTAACATGCCGTTAAAAGAACTGGCGGGAGAACGCGGAAGGGAGCTAGGAGTGTGTGTGCGTGTGTAATTTGCTGTTTGTGGCGTTGGAATATGTGTGGACAAACCAAGGCAGTCGGTCAGTCCTAAATTATGTGAAGTAGAAGCATATGGAGATGGCTGAGGTGTGAGGTCGCTTTGTTTTGGCTTACTCTATGACATAGATTTAATGGTATTTGCTTAGCTACTCCTTTTTTTAATAAAATTAACCTTACATGTGAACTAATTGCACTTTACTCTTCCCTCCCCTCATCACTCTCACAAAAATCTGAATAGTAACCGTGTGTGTGTGTGTGTGTGTGTGTGTGTGTGTGAGTGTGTGTGTGTGTGTGTGTGTGTGTGAGTGTGTGTGTGAGTGTGTGTGTGTGTGTGTGTGTGTGTGTGTGTGTGTGTGTGAGTGTGTGTGTGTGTATTGGCTGCTTTATTATCACCTGAAATTGAGTTGATGATATAATTGTACATGATGAAGTTGTCCTTGAATGTTGTCTTGGATACAACCAAGTGACTTCTAAAGAAGTTATGGCTGGATACTCATTAATGTTCTTTGTCAGAATAAATAGAAATCTTATCAAACCTAATAAGGCATCTTTTGGCTGAATTATTTCCTCATAAAGCAGTCCCCAATATGCTTACTGTGTGTACACAATATTTAGAAGGATATGCTGGACTGATGCTTCAGACCCACAGGCTTTGTGTGTTTGAATACAGATGCAGCAGGAAAATTATGCGCACAGGTGGTGGTATATAATATGAAACCACACCCACTGTCATGGAAGATAATGCTGGGATGGTAATACATATTTGGTCATGTTACTTCATTTTCCTTTTATTTTATTTTATTTTTTATCAAGATGGGCAAATGTGCAAAGGAATGTCTTGGGTCTCTCTCAGTGCACTTGATCTACACTATAGGACTGGTTTTGGAATCAGAATTTGGAACCAGCAATACGACTGTCTTTAAAACCAGAATGTAACATTATTATTATTATTATTATTATTATTATTATTATCATCATCATCATCATGTCCCTCTCAAAGTGGTTTGTAACCCTCTCAGTTGGTAAGTGGGCTAGAGCTGGGAGTCATCTTTTGGTGGGACTTGGATGCTTATCTTTCCCTTTGTATAGCCTCTAATAATGGCCACAGTTATACTTTGATCTGGAACCATCATCAAACCACGCTTCCCTTTGCCGGTCATTTCTCTGACTCCAGGTAGCATACACATACAACTAGGTAGGTGAGTAGCAACAAGATAGTGAGTGCCTGAGGCAGATCGAGTCCTAAACAGGTCTTCAATGGATTGAAGTTGTTCGTATTAGAAGTGTGTTTAGACTCAGGAGTAGATGTTTACTGCAGTCATCGGCACACCACTTCATTTGTATTTCCTTTATTGGGAAAGCTAGGACATAAAAACTTCAAAGGAAATGTCAAACAACGGAACAAACAATTAAATTGGCACATTCAATTATTCAGAGATGTTTACATAATTAGCTATATAGATTTTTTTCTTCTTAATTATGTAGTCAGTGTTTCTTCCCCGGCTTTTGACCTCATTGACGGTTGTAGAGAGAAGATCTGCTAATGGAGTTGGGGCATTTAATATGCAGCTGCAATTAGGTAGGCGTGGGCTGAGAAAATAAGGTTTGTGAATGAGTAAAAGGTAGACTTTGGATGTGTCAGAGTGTATAGTAAACCAGGTAGAAATATTGTTATCATCTTCATCACACACACACTTGAAGGATGTTAGCTTCATTTGCTATTCTGGTTTTGTGATAAGTGTATATATTCAAGCGTTGCATGAAGTTGCACACTAAACACATGCAAGTTTAATAATATAATAATTGGTGTGTCTTTATTCGATTGTATACTCATATAAATAATGAGATTTTTTGCAGCAAATTATCTGATTTTCTTATGAACATTTCCAGAGTTTGCATCTAGTAGCTCATCTCTTTCCCTCTTACGTATGAGTCGGTTCCAGACTAGATGTTCCGATTTGATGATCACAGATCAGCATGTTCGTTAATTCAGCTGCTAGGATGACTCAATCATAGAATTATTTTTTCAAATCGGACCTAAAGAGGTCCATTAACACGTTGCTAAATTAAGTTGGTGGCTTCTGGACAGTAGCTGGACAAATGACATTTGTAATTTCCGTGTCTCTGCACATGCTCACTTTAACTACAAGCACGCCGTCCTGCGATGGCCTGTGTCTACAGGTGTAGAGGAGAAGTGATGTGTCCTAAACAACTATGCTGGAGACAACGGCCAGAATCTGATGAGATTTAGCTAAGTGCCTGAGGGCGCATTGAACGATCCTTAGCTTGAGGGCATGTCTATCGCCTGCAAGTCATTTTTATTTATGACGAGAAAGTGGGGGACTCCCAAAATTAGTGGGCCATTCCCATGCAAGGAACCTCACTTACCCAGACTTCAAAGCGGCAAAATTGTGATCCTCTTTTCTCAGCCAGGTAGAAAAACGAAGCCAAAATTACAAATAAATTTGGTAATCATTCAGGCATAAAAATGGTATAGTAAAATGCGGAATTTTTTTTTTTTCAAGTCACAAAATTCTAAAGTTTTATACGAGGCAACAACAACAAAAAAGCTTGTAATGACTTCAAAATGCAGCTCTGGACATTTTGTTAGGCAATCAATATCAACAAACTGCTTTTGCTTTTGTTTTTTGTAATTGGCGTTTTTAACTTTTGCCTAAAAGAGCACATCATCATCCTTGTTCCACTGGAAGCCACCAGGTGCTGTGCAAGGCAGCAGGTGTATTCCCAGGAGTTGATGGGTGACTGAATCATGCCTAGCATACAGCATGTACTCAGTGCCTCTTCTTCCTATCTGATTACACTGTTTCTTCATGAGGCTTCCTTGCTGAAAAACAGGAGTGTTGTGGCACTTACTGGAAAGTTCTTGTTGATGCGCATGTGTGTGTGTGTGTGTGTGGATGTGCACACACAAAATACATGCAAATTATCTGCAACTACTAGTGGTTATGCACACCTGGAAGAGCCATGATGCCTGTCCTGTGCACTAAGCAGGCACTGTGAGCCGTGCAAGAAAAGCTCCTGGAGCCAGGCTAGGAACTCACAGAAGAACAGCACGTGATGTGGGTACCCTAAGTCCCACCTGGACCATTGCTGTTTTATGAGAAAAGACACCCCAGCAAATACCAGGTCCCCAATCACAGCTGGGTGGACTGGTGGGAGGCAGATGAAGAAACCAGATAAAAATTTGCCAGTATGGGCTTGAACTCACACACCATTATTTCATGCCATTCTTAATATAATTTATTTAATTCACTTGTCTTACTGGGTAGATGGATTTATATGATAGCCTTTTTGTAGCTATGTACTTTTTCATCATCATCATCATCATCACCACCATCATTTTGTTACAGCACACCAAGTCCATCAAGAAAATTTGGTATTTCTGATTGGAATTGACAGATATATACACTGTGATCATGCAAAGTGTAGCAGATGTATGCATTTCACCATGAATTTGGAACTACAACTATAAAGATGAAATGTGACTGCTAATTTTATTTTGGTAATTAATTCTCATTATTAAAAATCAAAATCAAAATATAATAAATTAATACATCTGCCAAATCAGTAAGAAAGAGAGAGAGAGAGAGATGATTTTAGGATTTATTCACAAACTGTCTTTCAGGGAAATCTAACGAGGAACTCTGGAAACTTCCCTAACCGCCAAGATGGTGCAACAGTTGCCCGCAAACTGGCTCATTTGTGGCTTCCTCTACAACTTCCACATGTCAACAGACTACAATGGCCAAGTAGCATCTGCTTTGCTGGTGTAGTGACAACAACGGCAGAACCCAACGAACACTCGGCAGCAGGCTGGCAGGCACCAAATCACGGAGCCACGAATAAGCAGTAGTTGGCTGTTTTTTTGTTGTTTTTTTTTTTATTTTTATAAATTAGAATAAAAAATACATACACAAACTTAGGTGAAACATTTGAAAGATAATTCTGTATCCGAAATTGATTGGGACATTTTTAACAATGGGTTTAGTCTTATTAAAATATATCTGAATAATACTACGGATATAGTTCAGAATCAAGATGAATTTCTGCATAGTGCACGATTTGATCAACTACCTAATTAATTTTTGCAAGGTTTTAGGTCACTTAATCAATGCATATGATGAGCTACATGAGTATGGCTGAATGCATAATGTGTGTAGACACAAGAACAATGACTACACATAGTGAATTGTGTGTGCAGCAGTCTCAGTTATTTCTAACAGCTATCCTTACCAACTATCTCAAATAAACAGTTATGGCTACTTACGTGACATCATCCATTCATTGTGTCTGTCCAATCCGTGAACCCTCAAAATACTTTGCTATTAATACTATTAATCACACACTCAATACCAACAACTCACATTTAATTACTATTATTATTAGTGGTGTTCTTCTGTCTCCTTGGCAAAATGCATATCACTGGACAGTTCACATTGCAACGATCCTGCTGGACAGCATACCTTCCCGGAAGATTGTCAAGTGTGCATGAGGCAGCCAATGAGAGAGACAACTCTACTTGCTTATAGGCGAGGTCTGATTCTGGTACATCACCAGGGGCTATGGCGACACCAAGCCTCTCTGTGCCCAGGGCTATTCCTTACGGCCTCGTTGTCATGCCATGTAGAGACAGTCACTACTTGCATTGGCTGCTGCTCTGCACAATCTTCACTTCCGAAAAGACACACTACCCAGCACGATGACGCTGCAGGATAAATAATCCACTAGTTGACCACTCATGAAGACTTGAAACTTCGGGTGAAAAATTGAAAGATTTAAAAGTGGAGAGACCAAGACTGAATCTGATGCCTCTTGGACATTCCTGATGCTTTTATAGTCAATTTCTTTCAGCAACTGCCGCCAAAAGTGAAGTAGATCACACTAGCTTTAACTGATATGTGAATGGAATACCTTCCTCTAGTGTTTTCCATAGAACAATACTCAACGAAGGAATACAAGGAGTCGTTGAATACACTGTGGTTTTCTGTCACAAATAAACTGATCTCATTTCAGTGCAAGGAAAAGCCATACATGTATCAAGAGAGGAAGAGTTTCCCCCCACACACAACCAAAATGGAAGCTGTCTGGAAGCATTCTAGGAAGCTACTATTAAATAAAGAGCGACATTTCTCTCAGAGATTGATACACGGGCAAAATAATATCTACTTAATATATAAACATTGGACTTGTACAAGATGGCGCTAGATAGCGATCACGTCTTGCTAAGTAGCTAACTTTTAGCTAAAGGCAGGTTACGCAGAAATTATTTCTCACCGTCAACTTTCCGTAGAGCTACTGAAGGCGCTATACCCGAGTAAGTTCGGCGGTTCTGACATTTTTATAGGAGGAATATTTCCGTATCTCCAAGGCAAGTTTGTGTTACGCTCTGCAGACGACCAATTGCAGCCGCCGCCTTCCTTTCCCAGCAATAGCGCGGGGGGACACATCTTCAGTATGAATTGCGCGCGAAATCAGTCCAGAAATTATAGTTTTAATAATAGCAGTTACATTAATAGAAGTTCAGGAGTACTTGCTTACAGAATGCACAAATATTAATTACAGGATGAATGGCTGTATATCTCGCAAACTGATTCACAAAAACTTAAAAAAAAAAAAAAAATAATAATAACAAAAAACAAAACAAAAAACAACAACAAAAACGAACAAAAAAATAAAATAAAAACAAACAAAAGCAACAAAACAAAAACAAAAAACAACAATAAACAAAACATAAATTTAACTTATATTCTGATAGGCATTTTATTTTCTGACATGGAGAGTTAGTTTGACAGGATTTCCTAACAGAGCTTCAATGTCCCTAGTAGCTTCTTCTTTGATAGTATTGATCATCTTGCCTTCACTACCGATGAGGATGGCCTGCATACAAAGACAACCAATTTACAAGTAATACTAGGAATCTAATGCAAGTACAAAGATTTCCGTCCTATCCCAGTCTGAAATTTTTGGGAGCTAAAGTCAACCCATTTAAGTTAATAATAATAAAAAAAATTATTATTATTAATTTATAATAATAATAGTAATAATAATAATAATAATAATAATAATAATAACAACAAGAATAACAATAGCAGTAATAATAATGACAACAATTATAATAGTACTTATAATAATAAAGATAATAAACAACTTATCATTAATAATAAGCATATAATGAGGATGATGATAAATGCAAGTGAAGGATATTTAGGATTGAAGACAGCACTCGCTATAACACACATCGCCCGCCAGTACTGTTTACAAGGAGGAAGGCCACCTGAGATACAAATAAGTGTGGGCAATTAGCATTCCATATCAAGAGACTGGGAAAAGGAAGGCAGACCAGGAAACGAGGATTAATAGACAATATCCCTACATACCAAGACTACAAGAAATGACCAACTGAGATTTACTGCCATAGATACGAGTCTACAACACATAGAGAGACATTCTTAGAGAGTGAGTGAATCAGAAGCTATCATTCACACACACTCAGATGATTCCTACACCATGAACTAACTCCAGCTAGGAGGGGACTAGTGATGACACATCACCGCTAGGGATTGCATAAGGACTTAACTTAACCACACTATCCTCTGCACCTCTATTGATTCCACAGCTATTTTCTTCCCAAATCACTCCATGGATGTTGCCCACAGAATGTGACTCGAGTTTCGTGTTCATATCCAGTGGTCTGCTATAGCTATACTGGGAGGGAGAGGAAAAAAAGTGGGTTACAGATATTTCCAAAGTGATGTTGAGTTTCACCTGATGCAAGAGTCTTTCCTCAGCACATGTGCTCGCATTATTCGAGTAAAGACGATTACATTTACTCACTTACGCTAGCTATTGATAATTTTGCAACTACTTCAAGGTAAGTTGTGCCATCTCCTCAGTAAACTAGAATTAGACCTCCTCTAAACTGAACTTAAGAAGAGAATTCAAGATCATGTGACCACAGCATGGATTTAAGGGGCATCGCTTGTAGTTCAATTTCAGCTCATGTGACCATGGATTGCATGAGCCTCAGGGGCATTACCTGTAGTGCAAAACTGCATGGCCTAGGATATTCAGCTCTGTCCTTTCAATTCACTTTTATTCTTTAATTTTAACTTTGAGCATGCGTGGACACACCCTAGAAATCAATAGGTAACACTGCACAAATCACAATTGCAGTCTGACCCGATACAATCTACAGGTTATAAAAAAATAAGGAGTTATATTCGATGCATTCTCTCACTTTCACAGGCTTTTTTTTTTTTTTTTTTTTTTAACAATACAGAATTAAAAAAATGTTAGGCTGTCACCGGGAAGCGAACCCAGGATCACTTAATGCACAAGTGCTCTGCCACTGAGTGTGATTACTGGTAACAACCAACATTTTTTTTTTAAATTCTGTACTCTTTAAAAATAGCCTGTGAAAGAAAGAGAATACATCTAATGAGTAAAAGAACGCTGAGAAAGAAATTGCTGAGAAAGACATTATGGAGGATTTGTATTAACTTCAAATCGAACACATTTATAGTTTATTTACACTATTAAAACATACAATTATCGAGTGAATCGTAGTGAGATGCTATTGGTGTGCACAAGCTCCAGTGGGGTATTATACATGTGTATGAGGATGTACATGTGACATAACAGTAGGGCATGTGATAGCACATGATATTGATGACCATTAGGTAAAAAATTTCAGGCCTAGCTTTAGGCAAACCTAAATAGTCAATGAAATAAAGTAAATAAACAAACCAATAACAAACCAACAAACAAATGACAATAAAACAAATGAACAAACAATGAAACAGCAACAACAAAGTCAACAATATATATGCTCTAGCTTTTTGTCTTAAAGTGTGCATGTCATGATTTAGTCATTCTCGGCTGAAATAATTATAAAAATAGCAAATTTTCTCGTAATAACAGCCACTATTATGTTAATTAAAACTTAACCCGACGTTTCGACTTCTTGCTAACAGCCACTATTATGTTAGTTAAAACTTAACCCGGCGTTTTGACTTCTTGCCGAAGTCCTCTTCAGAGGTCAACTGAGGTTGAACTCTCCGTGGTGATATAATAAACACAATGTACACAACAAGATTACTGGAAGGTATGCTTACTGTTTAATATATCCTGGAGGGTGATATGCACGCAGCATGGACAGCCAGCATCCAGGAAGCTCTAAGCCTATGTCTCTGTTAAACTTGTTGTTGTCTGGTGTAATCTGTATGTGTAGAGCTTCCTTGATCTTTAACTCACACAATTCTTACTGGTCTGTCTTGAACAGAGAGTGAAAGAACATCAGGATACTTGCAAGAGAGATGATGAGGTTTCAGCATTGCTGAACATGCTTGGCAGCAGCATCACCCCATTAAATGGAAAGAGGTAAGAGTTGTAGACAGAGCCAGTAAGAATTGAGTTAAAGATCAAGGAAGCTCTACACATACAGATAACACCTGACAACAATAAGTTTAACAGAGACATAGGCTTAGAGCTTCCAGGATGCTGGCTGTCCATGCTGCGTGCAAATCACCCTCCAGGATACAATAAACAGTAAACGTACCTCCAGAAATCTTGCAGTTTACATTGTGTTATTATATCACCATGGAGAGTTCAACCTCAGTTGACCCCTGAAGAGGATTTTGGCAAGAAGTCGTAATGTTGGGTTAAGATTTTAATGAACATAATATTGACTGTTAGAACGAGAAAATTTGCTATTAGTGTGAGTAATAGCACGGGTAACCATGCTATTCGGGATTAATAGTACGAGTAACGCGATTGAAATAGCACGAGGCGAAGCACAATCTAGAGAGTGAATTAACTAATCACTGTGCAGCTGCTCTTACTGCTCTGCTCCTCTTGCCACAACGAAGATACTGGTAGATACACAGAGTGCCCCCTTCATCAAACTCCCAGATGAAATTTTCCTACAAACACACATACATAACCACAAAAAAAGAGAACAATAAATATGAGGTTTGGTGACATAAGAGAAGGATTCTATAACCTCCTCAACAGAAAAATGGCAGTATCTAAACAAAGCAACAATAGTATCTTCAGGTTTCTATATCAATGAAGGGTGAATACCCCCCCCCCCCCCCCCCCCCATCCTGCCCACACTACACCACAATCTTGTAAAGGTACTTATTGTGGCAGAGACTATTCCTACCTCAGAGAATAGAAAGGAAGAATGGAAACTATCCAACTCTCAATTCTCTCTTCCTCTTGCCATCACTGGCACACCATTGTGCAGGTGGCAAACTGAAGGTTGGGATCAATGAAGTCATTAATAGCAGAAGACGCATACGTTGAAGGCCCCACTCTGTCACCAGGACAAATGTCAGGCCAATGGCCTCATTACCAGGACAAATGTCAGACCAATGCCTCATCACCAGGACAAACTGTCCAACATAGCCAGTGCCCTTACATAAAAACTAATGACCACTAAGCAATGACCTCTAGCCCAGCACAATTTCATTTCATAATACAATGTTTCCATATACTCAAGACTGCAAGCACCAGCAGCAAACCTGTTTCTGTCTACTAATCCACTTTGCCATGAAATATAATGCAGTATTGCAGTGTTACTCACACTAAGGGCACTACTTTACCTAAATTTACTTATTTGAATTAATTATAATAATAATGCAAAATGCTACAAGGTATAGGATGAGCTATGCTGGGATATAATTGTATCTTGACATTTATGAATAAAAATATTGCAATATAACTGAATATATTTCGATTTAGAAGCTAGCTCTGTGGGCATATGTAGTCTGCAGGGCTTCATACAGAGGGGGGGGGGGGGGGGGGGGGGGGGGTGGCCCTGGAATTCTCCCTCCCCAGAGAAAGTCTTCCTCCCCCAAGAATGAATTCTTAATTATAAATGGTAACTCAATGTAAACCAAAGCATAATTCTTCTACTTTTTTGCTGAGAACTTCATCAAAGTTTACAGCCAAAAGCTCAGGGCCTCAATGGCAATTATTATTAGCCGACGAAGGTTTTAGTCAGTGATACTGTTGTGTATACAGGTCTTAATGAGCTTCATATGTAGCTGGAAGATCTTCAACTGATGCTGCTCCAACTGGAAGGACGAGGAGTGTGTTCAAAAGTTTCTGAAAAAATCCCCATATACATCTGAAGTGTAACAGTGAACAAAGCAGCTCATATTAGCATTCCCCCCCCCCAAACTCGAAGACCCACACCCTCCCATCTCTGTGGCCTATTTAGCCACATGCTATCCTAAGTAGGAATAAAAAAAAGTCTTCTCCTCCCAGAAAATAATCCTGTATGAAGCCCTGGTCTGGCTTCCATGCACTCCTCCTTCATTTCTATTCCGACAACTCCACACATGATTTCTGCTGCCAGGCTGTGGTTTCATTGCTGCTGGCAATTGTGATGATAAAAAATAAATAAATAAATAAATAAATCACACCATAAGGAAAATCTGGAGAGAGAATTGCCAGATTCCTCATCAGTAGTGAAGTTATTAGATACTAAGGAAGGTGGTTGGGTGGGTGTGTGGGGTGGGGAGGTGTGGGGGGAGGCTGGAATTCTGGTGTATAGTATGCACATATGCTGAAACTGGAAGAAGATACAATTTAAGAAAACACACAAACAGCGATTATCGAGTCATAAGCAATGCGTGTGTGTGTGTTTCTTCATGAAAATATGCACATGATTGCACTTTCTTCATCATTAAAGGAAATATTTAATGGCAGACTGTTAAATACACAACTGTGCATGGCATGCTTAAGTTAACTCCCACCCTCCTCTCCCACTCCCCCCAACAAACAACACACACACACCACACACACATACACACACACACACACACACCTGCTTGGTGACATAAGGTATTTCTCCATCAGTGTGCAGGCATATCTTCTCTCTGATGATGTCCTCCACTAGACTTAGTGATGGCTGGTCCGTCACGTCATCCACGGAGTAGTCCCACCTCCTGAGCCGTGAGCACTCCAAGAGATAGTCCTGCACACAACCATAACACAAGATCACACACACACACACACACAAACACACTCACACGCATACACACTCGCACACCTTACACACAAATGTGGCATGCATTCCCGTCCTCCTCCCCCCCACCCCCTGGATTTAGGTTGTTGTAGTGATGAATAACTATTAAGAAAAGAACGAAGCCAACCGCCCTCTGTATTGAGGATGGCCGTCATTATCAAGTTCTGCACAATACTTGTACAAACATTTAAACAAATGAAACAAAGTTTGTGAAAACTATTTATGCAGACATTCCCAAAGGGTAACTCCTTCATCTTGTTGGATGCAGCTTTTCATTAATGTTCTAGTAAATTGACATCAGACTAGCAACAAAACATTTAACACACAAATTTAAGGGGCTCTTATGCAAGCAGAAGGAACCCGTTACCTCATTTCAATATGTCGCCATATTCAAAGACGTGCAAGAAAACAACAATGAGAGAGCCCTTTCTTTATCTCAAATAGAAAGCATCACAAGCTTGTGTACTAAAGCAAGGAAGCTTCCCACTGTGCATGACAACAACTAGCTTCCTTGCTCTCTTGTGTGTCCCTGTAGCATGTTGACCCAACAAGACTACAGCTGCCATATGCAATAATTCACCAGCATACCGACTTAAGGTCTTTATGTCAGGGCTTCTTCAGAAGAAACACCCATTGTCACTTCCAGTCTGGTTTCAAACTCACTCATGCTAACTGCCTTGTAATGAAACACGACTCACAAACAGCAAGAACAACAGGCACACTTCACAGGGACATTCAAAATATCTTATTTATTTCATATCCTCACAATAAAAATTACAATTTTCCCTGCGGTTGTTTCTAATGATAGATAAAGAGAAATATCAACCCATCACTCGCCTTCAGTAGTGAAATAGCTACCTCTCTATGAACCAAACATAGTTTCTGCGGGATACCACAGCAGCGTCTCAGACTGGGGTATTGCTATGGTACCCATGAGGGGCACGGCTGTGGTACCCATGAGGACTGGGGGCACTGCTGTGGTACCCATGAGGACTGGGGCACTGCTGTGATACCCATGAGGACTAGGGCACTGCTGTGGTACCCATGAGGACTGGGGCACTGCTGTGGTACCCATGAGGACTGGGGCACTGCTGTGGTACCCATGAGGACTGGGGCACTGCTGTGGTACCCATGAGGGGCACGGCTGTGGTACCCATGAGGACTGGGGCACTGCCGTGGTACCCATGAGGACTGGGGGCACTGCTGTGGTACCCATGAGGACTGGGGCACTGCTGTGGTACCCATGAGGACTGGGGCACTGCTGTGGTACCCATGAGGACTGGGGCACTGCTGTGGTACCCATGAGGGGCACGGCTGTGGTACCCATGAGGACTGGGGCCTTGCCGTGGTACCCATGAGGGCTGGGGCACTGCTGTGGTACCCATGAGGACTGGGGCA
>WLWD01005797.1_pt1 | contig 152286 bp, 72 predicted proteins | sample 6712731 | NCBI WGS metagenome assembly WLWD01 (sample SAMN12718690, study PRJNA576275) | sponge metagenome | isolation source: marine sponge | host: Mycale hentscheli | place: New Zealand: South Island, Marlborough, Capsize Point | collected 2014-11-01
ATTCAGAAAAAAATATACGAAGTGTTAGTTCATTCATTAGTACAATTTTTTTTATTTCTAATTAGGTACATGGTCTTCTCCCTTAATTACTGGAACTCGACCTTCTCCATTATCTGCTTTTACTCTCACCTGTATTAGTCCTACTCATGCAGTCTTGTTTGGTGGATATGATGGTAGTATACTCAATGATACATACCTCATAGACTTGGCACAGATGGTAAGAATTGTTTAATGTGGCAAGCATAAAATACAACAATTAATTTTTCAAGAAATACATTTTGTTACTAGTCTACACTTTCATAGTGTCAGCACTATAACATAAGTTACTTTATATATAGTACTGAAACTTTACAATTGTTATACTAAAACATTATATGTATTTATATTTTATTATAGCATTAGCTCCTCATTTACATGCATATATGTATGAAGTATTTATATTACATGAAATGTGTTGGAATACTTTGCTATTAGAAAATATTGTGAAGAGTTGTGAATTGCATTTACTCACTGATATGTGGAGTTCATGTTATGATTTAGTAGTCAATTATTGTTAGTGATTTATTAAATTGATTATACTTTACTGACGCTGAGGATGTGATGTGTTCATTCCCAAACAAGACTGGTGATTAACATGTACGATGAAGTGGTTGTAGTGGATCAAGTGTTCAAGAAAGGATAAGTTAATAGCTAGATTGCTGCAATCAAAAAAATGAAGCAAGCAGAATGAGCCCTCATTTTATTTAGCAACTCTATTTTTTACCTGTAAAACTGGAAATACAATTATAATAACAATCACTTACTGTCGTCAATGTTTTTCCTCATACTACTATAGTAACTATTTTCTAACGAATTAATTTCTACTTATTGATATGCTGAGTCCGAATTTTGACTATTTGTCTGGATGATATGACAGACTATGTTTGTAGTATACCAAAGCAACAAGTATAGCATTTATTAATTCTGGAGAGAATATTATTATTTGATAGTTGTTGCTCATTCAATAATTTTCTTCATGGTTGAATTTGACAATAAATTATAGAAAATTATTTTCACCATAAGCTAAAAAGTCTTTGTATTTTCCTTATTTCTCATAAATCAGTTTCTTTTTTTTTCATGATTATATGTACCTATTCACTAGGGGTTGGTAAATTGTGCTGGCATAATTTTGACCATAATAAGTGATTTCATAAATACTAGCTTTTGCTAGCATGATTAGTCTATAAGTTTAATGAGGTAGTAAGTTTTTGGCAAAAAAATAAGCATTTTTATTGTACTATAACAATAGGAATTTGATGTAGTCTTCAAGAGACTGTCTTTGGGACTTTAAAATGAATTTTTGAGTTTACTAAATACCCTCTATAGGTAATTCTATTTGAAGATTTCAATACAGCTTACCTTAGGAAATAAATACTTTTAGATCCACATCTCAACAGTGGCCATACCAGGATTCAGTTTAGTCATGGGTAGTGAGATTCTTATAGTTGTGATTGCGGTTAAGGTGATCTTTGAGCTCTGTAAAGGAGCATAATATGAGCATAATAGGACGTTTGAAGTAGCATAATTACTAAAAATGATGAGCATTGTGATTTTATTTTTTTTTAATTTCCTGATTAGCATTTCATCCATTTAGTTCTGGAGAGTCACATTATAATGCTAATTACTATACAGATGAATAATAGAATATATAATCTTGTAGGAAATGAATTACAACATTTTTCTGTCAGTAGCTGTAGCTATTTCTTCCCTTCTTAAAAAGATCCCCCTCCCAAATAAAAAAAATCTGCTCCTGCATTACTGAGACATTATATGTTTTATTTATTTGTTTTAAATCTAATCCTGCTTTTTTTTTATAATTTATTATATGCATGGTAGAATATTTTATAAACACATGAATGACAGATAAGCTCATGTTAATTCTGTAGTTGACTATTTCATAGTATATAGAACATTGATTTCACTAACGATATTCTTAGTTGGTAATTGTGTGGAAATACTTTAAACATTAATACGTTAGGCAAAGCAGTATTCAATATTGGCTAGTTTCAGAATTAAATTAAATGATTTCATGTTTATATCAAATTTATATATGACCATTAAATATTAAAATACTAGCGCTAGCCTCAGTACATAATTGTACTAATAGTTTATTCACATCAATCAGTTCATACAAAGACTATAAGTCATGCAATGATAAATATCAACCTTTATGTCAATTACATTTATCAATTTAATACGTTTATGATATGCAAAATGACTAGCACCATCAAGTTCAGACTAGAAATTGTATCACATTCATTTCTCATCTCAAATAGAATGCATTCAATATGTATGTTTTTTTTACACATATAATATATTATAATACTCCAAAATTAATAATTATATGGAATGTGGTTTATGTAATATGAGTAATATAGAACTGGATTTTATTAATCATGCTAACATTATTAATACTATATGATCAGTTTATAATCTAATTTATGGAATCAGTGAGTTTATAGTAATTTTATTAAGATGAAAAGGGTGAGAGATTGTACTGTTAGCATATAAGACAGGGTGTAGTTTGTGCTGATAAAAGGTCAAGGCAGCTGTACTCACAAAGAATGTTGTACTAAGAGGCCACTTATGTAATAGCTTACATTGAGCAGATGTATATTGCTAAGTAGACTAAATATCTTAAAATATATTTATTAAACATCATTAATTGTGATATATTTTTTTCTAAATTGTTTTCAATCTGCAAAAATTCACTGGTTTAGTTATCGTATTTTTTTCCAGTTTCTGTCGACCTTCCAATTATTCATTAATCATAATTATTTAACATTAATTAATATTATTTTATTTTTTTTATTTAAGTACATCACCTTGTTCTTGTTGTACATGAAATTATGACTGTATAATGCAGTGGTATTGTCTGTTGTTTTAATAGGTACACAACTACTTCAGTCTGTTGGTGTTAAAATTAAAAGGTTTTATAATTATTTGGTATATTTTGTTTCACTATTTTCTAGTTGTTTACCAAACTTGTGTATCCTGATGGAGCCCCACAACCATCTCCTAGAAGTCGTCATGCAGCTGTTTGTCTTGATTATAATACGAACAACCCACAGTTGTTAGTAATTGGTGGTTACGATGGCAGAAAGACTTTAAGTGATGTTTGGTGTCTCCATGTACCAGCACAAAGTTGGCAACAGGTATATTTTCTAATTATAGTTCAGTTGAAATAATTCAAACAATTATGGAATAATATACTTATAGAAGTCAACTGTTTAATTTAATTTTTCGAAAATATAAAATAAGGTAAATAAGTTACAGTCTTCCAAGTATATAATAATTAGAACCTTATTGCATTACATATTTAATTATAAGTATTCTTTTATTCAGACAGTATGCTAATTACTAACTTACAATTATTGACTTGTGATAACAATCAACCACTGCAGCATTCTGCATATTTTAATTAATTACATTAAATATGTTTACTAGATATAATCAATATTGAATAAATGTTTTCATCAATTTATATTTATAATTATAAGCGAGTTTGACGAGCGAGCGAAGTGAGCGAGACACTATCAGGGGTAACTCAATTGAAAATCGGGGAAATTTGTTTGTATATATGTGGGGATGTACGTATGTTATTTGTACTTTGATCTTCACGTATTTTTGTGATAATTCGGTGGTCGACCCCATCCCAAACTTCACTAAACAGAATGCTCAGGTTTAGCGATCATTACCCATATCACCCCAGAAATTGAATTGTTTATCGTTTTGAATTCTTTTGCGGGTGCTGTTAAAACTTGAAAACATACCGGAATTCTATTTCTATTTGAGTTTGTGGCGGCGGTGAGTCAACAGTATTTACTTGAAAACTCATTGTCCACTAGACAGTTTCATCAGGAAATATTCAGATCAGATTGTTTTAATATTTAGATTTATAATAATTGTGTTAATTATTATAACATGTGAAATAACATAATAAATGTAGCTATTGCAGCTATTGCGATAAATATTTCTATTTTAGATTTTATTAAAACAGAATGTACAGTAGGACCTCAGAGTTACGGACTTCAGAGATCCGGAGATACCGGTTAACCGAACGGACAGTAGTTAATTGACATCGGTAAGGATCGCCGCAACGAACTGAAATTACGCGGTCGGGTAAGTGTAGTTGATGCAAAGCAGGCGCTGAGCAAACCGCGGACGGGCGTACTGTAGTTCTATTCTCAATCATTTTGCTGCTATGGCTTCTACTAGTGGAAAAAAGCGAAAGAGGACTGTTTTGTCTATCGAAAAAAAGTTGGAAATCTTGAAAAAGATTGACCAGAATATATCACTAGCAACTATTGCTGATGAATTTGGAATAGGAAAGAGCACCATTTATGATTTGAAAGCTGCTAGACCCAAGATTATGAAGTTTGTTACTGAAACTCAGGACATTAACACTTTACTTTAGCTATGTCACTCATGCGTACTAGCTAGCTAACTCGTCGATCGTCGATGTTTGTCGATGGTCGATCTATCACTTTGTTTTTGTATTTAAACGTTAGCTATTTTCATTTCACTTAGCTATTTCCCATTTGTATTTGAAAAGCTTGTATCTGCAAAGCAAAAAATATATAAAGATGTGATAACAGAACATACATAGTTATAATGCTTATATGGATGTAAAACATTGAAGGCTTCAGAGTTACGGAAAATTCAGAGTTACGGAACCTCCATTTCCCAAGGGTTCTGTAACTCTGAGGTCCTACTGTACTTTAATTACAAATGATAGATTTATACAGTAAAAGTAAATACAACAAGCTAACAAATGATATGTATAAGATAATAGTAATGTAAATACTCTCACATCTACTAAAAATTATCTGGTTACCTTTAGAAAAAGCATCACTAATTATCAGCAAAACATGTTACAGTACATATGCAGAGTTATATTTTGTATCAACGAATAAACCATTATAGGAGGTATGAAAATAGCAAAGTTTCTCATTCTAACAGCCATAATATTGTTAATTAAAACTTAACACAACATTTCGACATCTTGCCAAAGTCCTCTTCAGTGGTCAATTATAACTATTTCAGCTGAGACTGACTGAATCATTGAATGAGGAATGAAATTTTTTGACCAATTGAATACAAACAAGAATATTATTGTGTGGTATTCTCATGCAAAAAGAGAAACAAAAAGACCATTAGCCATCACAGATAATTATATTAAAGTTAAAATGTATTTTGTAAATAAATTATTGATCTCAATATTTATGCAAAAAAACGTTTGTATTGTATTTAATTATAATATTCTAGAAATCATAATGATAAAAATTGCAAGACTTCAGTAAAACTTCTTTTTAACGACCATTTGAGAAGAAAAAATATAAAGACTATTTGACATCTCAGATAATATTGAAATTGAATTTTTTTGGTATATTCAAGCAATACATGTTTCAAGTGTATTTGATTATTCTAGAAATCATAATGTTAAAATTTGCATGTTATGATTATTGTTCAATATTTTGTACTTTAGATGACTATCTTGTCACAGCCTAGACGATATCATCGTGCTGCTGCTTTTGTTATTTCTTCTGAGCTCACGGAAATAGTAATATTTGGAGGGGATAATCAACATGAGCTACTTCTCTCAGATACTACAATATTAAGATTAAGTAAGTTTTACAACAATAAAAAATTAATTCAATTTAATTGTTAATATGTATTATACGCGGGATATTTTGTTATTTTGATAGTTTTATTCATCTAATTATGTAATATAGTAAATAAAATGTTCTAATACCAGAGCCTAGTCATTTTCAATACAAAAAAAGTGAGGTATTATTTTAAAATTTTTAGTGCACTAACCACAACCAACTATAAAATATGCTAATTAAGAGATTCTGGACAAGTTCCACACCTTCGATTTGATCAGGTGAAGATGCCAAACCGTAAAATATGCTAATTAAGTGATCCTTGACAAGTTCCCCACCTTTAATAAGATCAGCTGAAGATGCCAACCATAATACGGTAAGTAAGTGATTCCGGACAGGTTTTCCTCCTTCGATATGATCAGGCGAATAACTTGAACCATATATGCTAATTAAGTTATTCTTGACAAGTTCACCTCCTTCAATATGATCAGGTGAAGATGTCGAACCTTAAAAAATATGCTAATTAAGTGATTTTGGACAAGTTCCCCTACTTCGATATGATCAGGTGAAGATGCCAGACTATAAAATATGCTAAGTAAGTAATTCTGGACAAGTTCCCCTACTTCGATATTATCTGGTGAAGATGCCAAACCATAAAATATGCTAATTAAATGATTCTGGACAAGTTCCCCTCCTTCGATATGATCAGGTGAAGATGCCAAACCATAAAATATGCTAATTAAATGATTCTGGACATGTTCCCCTCCTTCGATATGATCAGGTGAAGATGCAAAACCATAAAATATACTAATTAAGTGATTCTGGACAGGTTCCCTCCTTCGATATGATCAGGTGAAGATGTTGAACCGTATAATATGCTAATTAGATGATTCTGGATAGGTTCCCCTCCTTTAATATGATCAGGTGAAGATGCCGAATCATAAAATATGCAAATTAAGAGATTCAGGACAAGTTTCACTCCGTCGATATGATCAGGTGAAGATGCCAAATCATAAAATATGCAAATTAATTGATTGTGGACATGTTCCCCTCCTTCGATATGATCAGGTGAAGATGCCAAACCATAAAATATGCTAAGTAAGTGATTCTGGACAAGTTCCCATCCTTCGATATGATCAGGTGAAGATGTTGAACCGTATAATATGCTAATTAAGCGATTCTGGACAAGTTCCCCTCCTTCTACATGATCAGGTGAAAATGCCAAACTTTAAAATATGCTAAGTAAGTGATTCTGGACAAGTTCTCTTCCTTCAATATGATCAGGAAAAGATGTTGAACCTTAAAATATGCTAATTAAGTGATTCTGGACAAGTTCCCCACCTTCAATATGATCAGGCGAAGATGTCGAACTGTAAAATATTCTTATTAAGTGATTCTGGACAGGTTCCCCTCCTTTGATATGATCCGGTGAATATGCCAAATGTGAAATTGATCGAACTTTTCTCGATATTTATGCACGCCGCGTTGTGCCCGGTTTTCCTGTAGACGGTCACATATATGTTTCATACTGAAGGATAACAATGCTCTTTCAATTGGTAGTATTGGTTTAAATTTTATTAAAGATTTGATGTGATAAATAATATAACATAAAACAATTAGAACGGTTTAATTAAACAATTTAATTAGTGGAAGAGGTAATATCATCTCACGAGTTCCAGAAATAATGAAAACTATAATCTTCGGTGAACCTACTGATATTTTTGTTGTTTTTTTGGTTATGTACTTGCCTTGCTATAGGAGAAATAGTAAGCCTACCAATTTTAGCTGTTTGTAAAAAAAACCTTTAATGGTTAAATATAAATGGTAGTGACTATTGATTATTGGAAAAGCAATAAAATTTCCAAGGTGGGTAAGAATCGCTAAATCAAAAGATTCTTTTTATCAAGTAGCCTTTCCAAAATACGCTCTGTTGAAAATGCTCTATCATACCAGAGATCTAATCTACTTCGCTATTGGAAAATGGATTTTCAAGTATGCACTATTGTAAAATAACTAGCATACTTTATAGTTGGACGTGTTATGTGTAATAGGCTTTTTCAAAAACTTGTTCAACTGAATTCAGCATTCATGCTTTGCCAGAAAAAGAAATTATATTATTATATTTACTCATTAGATGTATTCTCTCTCTTTCAAATGTTAACAATACAAAAATACATGTTTAGGATTTGAACTCGGGCCACTTGCCTGTATTCATACTTTCTATGTCCTAATCAAATCTTCCTTTACTGTCCAGATCTAAGATCTACTTTTGGCAGTAAAAATGCGTACTCAAAACTATATCATTTCTAGCTAAGGTGCTTAAACATATCATTTTCCCTACAAGTCAATTGCAAGTATTTCCCTTTGGCTTTACTTGTAGATTTCTGATGCCAGTCTAACTAATTTCTGTAGCATTTTACATTTGCTTTACCAGCTTAGAGGTTTAGTGATCTCGAGTGACTGTTTTACTATACTATGTTATATTAAATTAGTTAGTACAAACTGTATTTATAGTATTTATTTATACATAATTTGTTTGAATTTATAGAAAAAGTACAACTTTCAACAACTTCTACCAAATGGAATGTATCAGAAATCATTCATTCTTCAGAGTTAAGAGATAAAAATAGACTAACAGAAAAGAAATTACTAAAGAGTAAGATTGCAGATTAAGGTTGTAATTTATGGATTGGTTAAATCAAATTGATAAAATAATGTTACTGGCATTGAGTATTTATCATAATTATGTGTTTCAAAATTATTCGTTTTAGTCTTTTTGCTCATTATGAACATGCATCGCGAATACTTTCATATCACATTGATGAAACTGATGATAATATTTTCAACAATATGTATACGTAATATGTAGTTGAGATTTAATCAGATGATTCTGTTCAGAAAGATACTATTATTCTATTTACATACACAATATAAATAACAACTGCAAAGCTAGTGGCATTGTTTAAGATATTTTTCGATACAATGCGTTTGATTTTTTTTCTTTATAAAACTGTCAATGAGGTAATCATAAATACAAATGTGCTAAGGTTTGATTGAGATTTTTTAGATTAATATCTTTACCTTTTCTGTTTGTTTGTGGTATTGTGGTAATAATTAGTACAAGATACATCTTGTTTTTAGTTGAGTTATGGGTAATCACTTCTTTAGTGCATGTATTTGAGTTTATCTATTTGATTATCTGTTTGCTGCTTTGTCTTCTTGTCTGTTAGTCAGTTTATTGGTAAGCAATTCTGTCTGCTTGTCTATTTGTTTATCTGTTTGCTTTTTTAACTGCTTGTTGGAGTCAGTTAAATGGTATACATGTCTGTCTGCTTGTCAATAGAATATGATCAATTCACGGAGAACTTGTTTTTGTTATTATTCTGTTTTGCTTCTGACAAATATAAGCCAATTTATGATCCAAATATTACACATCTGTAACCCTTATGTTTCACCTATCACGAATCCGGGACTAGCATTTGCTAATGGTTTAATTAGATAGACTGCTTACAATATGTAGAGAAATTAGTACTAAAACTTTTCAAAGTCATATAATATGTTCTTATTGTATTAAATACATACATACCTAGATAAAGAAATACAAAAAGCCTGTCAAGAAGCCATACAAAAACAGACATGTGTGGACCTATGTGTAGGACGAATGAATTTTGTTGGTCTTCCAAGATCTGGCAAAAGTTCAACTCTACATCGACTACTTGGAGATTTTATAAACATTGATCAATCTAACATGAAAATTAATGAACCAAGCACTGGAGTAGCTGAGAGAAGGCACCTATTCATTCAGAGTATCAGTAAGTCCTTTGGATTTGCACAGCAGGGACAATGGACCAAGAAGGACATTGTAGGGGAAACTTCAATTCTTAATGATGTTATACAAGAAGCTGTAGAAAGTAAGTAGAACTTGTACAAAACCCATAACATGCAGACTTTAATATTTACACCTAAGGTTTATCATTCATAGCTGCAAATTTAATTAAAGTTTTGATTGTTAGCAGAACACATTTCTCTTGATCACAGTCAAGTTATGTCATTTAGTTGTCCTTCTATTATGATGTGTGCATTTAAGTTGATGGGGAATCTATTTGTTGGATTTCTTTCTTACATTATTATTAGTGTTTTGGATTATATAATTTAAGTTCTTCACTATAAATAATTAATATTAAAGTTAAATTTGAATATGACATCAACAATTTACTTTTACCAATAATAGTTTCTTTATATGGACTTTGTAATGCATAGTACTTGGATAACAACTTGATGAGTACAAGAAATAGTATTAGACAATAAATAAAATAATGCTATATAAACCCGCAGTAAAAGTATAACACATTTTCAATTATTATGCTGAAGTTATCATGATGGGTTAAAATTCTGAAATGTTATAACTTTATATAACAACTGGTAATAGTAATTCAGCATAAATGAACTAAGTTAAATGAAAGCCGGTGAACTCATCAAAATTTACTGTTTCAGTTAAAAATTTACTCATTATGTTTAATAAATTGAATGGAATAGTAATTGAATTTGATTGATCATTTTATGCAGAGACCAAACCGAAATTCCAAATCAAACTAGATGTATCAGCAGCTGAAGAAGTTATAGATGCCCAATCTTCAAGTGGTGCTAAGGAAATGTCTTTAAATACAACTGTAGAAGATATAAGAACACCGGCTGAAACATCAGCAACTTCTGACGATGAGGACAAGTTAAAAGAATCACATGTCATCAATGTAGCTGAAATTTATCCTGCTTATATTGAAGCTGCAGCAGAACACAATGAAGAGAAAGTAAAGTATTTACTGAAAGACACTATATACTTGATAACAACTGATCATGGAGGCCAAACTGAATTTCTAGACCTCATGTCTCGCTTTCTAATGGGGGCATCTTTACATCTTATTTTCAGTCGACTCACTGATTCTTGGGACTGTGTGTTTAAAATGTATTGCACCAATGAAGATGGAGTTTCTACTGAGAAAGAAGACTCTATAGTAACTCTAGAAGAAGTCACCTTTCAAACTCTGGCTAGTATAGCATGCATGAAGAATACGAGTGACAAATTGACCTCAAATCAAGCCTCTAATGCTGACTTGGAGAAAGCTAACATAGTTACTAAAGCTATGCTTGTGGGAACATTTAGAGATGAAGTGTCTCTGTCAGAATTTAAAAAACGAGATCAGATTCTTAGAAAGAAAATTGAGCAGACGGAATTTTACCACCAAGACATTGTCGAGTATGCCTCAGAAGAATTCCTGACATTAGCACTGGACAACAAGAAAGGAACTGTAGAGGAAATCAACACAGCAAGAGAAACTTTTGAGAATTGCATTAAGAAGAATCTAGGTAAAGTTCACATTCCTTGCTCCTGGTTGATGTTCAGCATTGTTCTGCGATCAAAAGGAAAGCGCACAATGACACTTAAAGAATGCAGTAAGATTGCAGAAAGTTTAAATATTGGTTTATTAGACCTAACCAATGTCCTTTGGTTTCTTCATTATCGTGTTGGAACGCTCCTGTACTATCCAGATGTGAGAGGTTTTGAAAACATAGTCATATGTGATATCAAGGTTAGCAGTATAATACCTTCATTAATTTACTTTTGATATTTAAATACTAGAGGTGTTGATATATATTTACTAAAGGTGTAGAGTACTAAGTGTTCCCAATGTTCCAGTGTCGATGTATTTATTTATTTATTAATTCAAGAATACTTGAACTTAAAGTATCTTTACTAGTTTACGTTTTATATTACAAGAAATTAAACTGCCTAACTGTATCATTTATAAACTTATTATTTAATATCAATCAAACTTATTCGGTAAAACTAAATAATGTAACGAATCCTAAAGCGTATTTTGTATTTATAGTGTTGTAAAAACGTATGTCAATAATTCATTTTTTTATTTATGTAATCAAGTTATTTTATTTTAATATAACAAATAACATGGCAGCATCTTAAGATGAAAATGTTTATTTTGTATTAATTAACAATAGAATAGCTTGAATTTTTTATTTTTGTGGATTAATTAAAAGCTTATTTAAAAAAAGTTTGAAACTGCCAGATATCTACTTACCCATAATTACTATCATCAATAATTAAATTAGTGGTGTGCTTGAGCCCAAATATCGAGTGAGCCAGCTTAGTAATGTTACATTACTACTATGTTATATAGTTACATAATTTTTAGCTTAGTTCATACTACACAGTATATACAATCTGGCCAATATAATTTCAGCAGACTAATAAAGAAATACTTTCTTACCTCAATTATCTTAAGTTCTGAATTTAAGCCATCCAGACTGAGTTGTTAGTAATTCTTGACAACAATCACTAACTTAGCTATAAAACAGATGTCTTAAAGTTAATCTCAAATCTGATAATGTTTAATGCACAAGCTAGTACGGCAAAAAATGCATTTATTAATATACTGATTTACACTACTAAGTTCAGTAGTTTTATTTTAACATTACAAGTATATAGCCATTCCTTACCTCTATTTACAGGAACTAAGATAGTTTTGCAATACAATTTTAGCTGTTCTTAAGTGAAGTACCTGTAAGTCTAAAAAAGGCTTTGTTTTCAATAAATAGAATATGTATGCAATTGTTGACTATAAATTTTAGCTAACAATTATATGGAAACATTTTCTTATCTCAATCAATAAAAATATCATCTTCAGAATTGAAGCCATTCTGACTATCAAAACAATGTCCAGTTTGTAGCTCCAATAAAAAATATCGCTCTGCTAATAACTAAGAAAATGCCGAGTTTGAATTTCTAGTCTTGTAAGTCCACAATACTATAGTAACCATTTGCCACAGTTATTGTGACTTGAAAAAATGTTATAATTAATATGTAGGCATTATCACACGGTTCTGAGCTTATTACTACAACAAAATTACTTATTGCTGTAGTATCACAAGAAACTGGGGGCAGGCCAAAATTGCCTTGAGGAATCACATGTACATTTATAGGGAATACATGAAATCCATATACAAGTGATGTGCTTGAGCACAAATACCTAGCAAGTCTGTCATGTCTAGTTAACATAAAACTACAATATTGTTTTTTTTAGCTTAGTTCATGCAAAACATTATTGTAGCATTTAACCATTAATATTAGCAATCAAATACAGCGTTACTCCATTACTTGAGTAATAGTAACTTATGTAGTATCAAACTTATGCCATTCCGACTATAAGATTTAACAGTAAATCTTGAACAAGCTCTGAGCTACGAAAAGGCCCTAGTTTTTTATGCAATTTTAGCTAAAAAAAATATGGAAGTACATACTTACCTCAGCTTCCTGTGAGTAGTAGTAGCTTCTATAGTAAGCTATTCTGACTATCAGTGGTTCTTGACAATCAACATGTTGCACTTAACTGAGAAGCCCCCAATAACAGTGAGGTTTTTGAAATTTCATCTAGTAAAAAGTTTCAATGCCATTGTTGCCAGTTCCAGCATGTTATTGGGACTTGATGAACAACCGTTTTGCAGGTATTATCTGGCAATTTGGAACCTTAGTTTAAAGTAAGACTTTATGCTGTATGTTCAATCCATACATATATAATATAGAACAGCTGATTCTGCATTATCCACCACTAATAGTATTAGTCCATGAGCCAGACAAAAAATGACTATCAATTGGGTGAGTAATTCTAACTTTGATTTTCAGTTACATTGGTGTTTGTAGTATCCATAAATATGTGATGGACCTGTCGCAAAGGTAGTTTATTAGGACTATGGATGCAATCTTTCAAAATGGCCGACACGTTTAAGCATGTATCACAAAAAAAATTCAATTATTTTAACCTGATGATAGGTCTTTGTATTTCCATATATAGAGATATTTTTATAAGACATAGGTTTTTTAATTAACTTTCAATGAAAAAATTAATGAGAAAATAGAAATGTCCAATTAATTAAATATTGTAATACAATGAATTGTTTCAACATTTATTGCATCCATCTTTAGTTTAGTTTGTTCTATATTCGGTGGAGTGAAATTAATTATTACAGAATACTTTGAAGTAGGGGTGTCAGAATCACTGTCACTACTGTCCTGTTCGTCTTGAACTGTTTCCTCTGGCAAGTTTGAACAATTTAGTAACTTGCAAGCAACACTACACTTTTGATGTGGATACATGAACAATCTGAAAAATGCCAACCTTGCATACACACTTGTAAAACATTATGATCAAATCCTCATTTTGAGCTAATTCCCAACCACAACCAGCAGACGGTTCAGAAACATGTGGCAATATCTTTTGACTGTGCTTCCCAATGGCTGCTTGATAAACTTGTATAGGATTGTATTTAATTAATTGGACATTTCTATTTTCTCATTAATTTTCCATAAAGAATGTCAGTGAATTTTCAAAATCCACTTCATGTTTGTACTGAGATTGTTTATTGTGGAAACTGATACCAGAATGAAGCATCATTGACACTAGTTTAGACATGATATCTTCCATAGATGTTATCCTAGGATTTGAAAAAAGTTCTTTCTTACTTAAATCAGGAACTTAATGAAGAAATTTTCATATGCTTGATATTTCTTCAGACCTATTATTATTCAGCAAAGCATAATATGAACAAAAAATATTAATTAGCTATCTCTTTTTACAACAATGTAAAGAGGGGCACGATAATTATTGCATTACGTTTCATGAATGAACACCTAGCTAACAGGCTTCCATACAGGATTTAATAAGGGTATTCTGTTTGTAAAAACTGAGTTTTTTTAGTTTATTTGCAAAAAAAAACTAATCTAGTAGATATTTATTGCCAAGTTAACTTTTTTTCACAAGCAAATTCTACAATGAAATAAAAGTCACTGGAGAAAGTACTAGGGCTCCAAAAGGTCATAGTAGAACTGAAAAGTTCCTAATGTCTTCAGTGGAATATTTTGGAAACGTTCAAAATGATATTGTGCTTTCAGTTTGTAAAGCTACAACAGAGAGATTTTGAAATGTGCTTATAGCTGAACTGAACTTGGTATAACTGATGAGAGTTGTCATTAAAGATTAAAAAAATATAATAAATTTTACTGAATTAAAAAACAAATTCAAACAGAACAGAAATCAGCTGGTTTATTACTCTAGAGTTTAAAGTTTTGGTGGGTAGTGTAAGCAAGATTGTAATAATGAGGAGTTTGTCTGTCACTGGAAAGTGCACTCTGAACAGCCAGCTATAATGTGCAAGGATGTCTATATTGAGAAAGCATACCTGGTCCAGTAGAGTCAGGTAGCAGGTTATAACACTTTGTTCTGTTGTTGTAGTTTTTACTTTAACAGCAAATATTTATCACAAATATGATTTCATTACATAAAATTGTGATTAAAGCTTGGTGTTAACCCTCTCGTTCCCAAATTGTTTGGACGCGCGCGGAAAAATCTAATCTTCTACCGCGGAATAGTGCATTACCGTTTTATTTTTTAAACTCGATGCTGGCTGGGAAAACCCCATAGCAACCATATATCACTAAATAGACCAAGAGTTTGGGATTCCCCTCATTTTTTGATTGAGAAAATTGAATAATATTTAAGCCATCTACTAATATTTAAAAAAAAATTTTTTTTTCCCCCAAAAAAATCCACTTTTCCCATCAATAAAAAAATAAAATAAAATAGAAATAATATTGTTTGATGCATTTTATACCAATATTATATTAGTTCAACAATAAAATATGTTGTTTGTTGTGTGTGGTGCTGATTGTGATCAAGTAGGAGACATCTATGAGTGTCCATAAGGAACGTATGCCATCGGACGTCGAGCTCCACTACAAAACAATTTCATATACACAAAAACACAAACAACAAAGATATTTGTAATACAAACAACAAATTATTCATGATCCTATATAATTGCAACTTTATGATGTATTGTATGCGGTTTCATACAGGATTTTTGTTTGGGGTGGGGCTCCGAGTGTACTTCGCCACACCCATTTTTTGGAACCTACACTACTTTGATGCACATCTTTGCATACGAGTCTATACTTCACACTGATGATCAGTGTTCGGTCCTATGCACTAAATGGCTCAGTTATGATAGGAACATAATGGGATACAATATCAGACTAAAAATAAATGCTTCCTAAATGTTCATTTCTATTCAACTCCCAAAATTCTAGGGGGGAACCCAGCGCTAGCCTCCCACTGTATGAACCCTGGTATGTATACTCCACACTGTACATGAGAGAAACAATCGTTGTATTGAGAAAGTGTAATTTGAAAATGAAAAGCAGTACAAGCACACACATGGAATTCAACTTACCCGGCATGGATGGTGGCACAGACTGAACGATCCCTCCCATAGGATCCGGAACCTCCATACAATACCAAAAAAACACAAGACAACAATGATATTTGTAACATAACAGCTGGCCTCGCTGAATTGCCCCCCCCCTCCCCCGTCATTACTTTTCACTGACATTCTTGTACCATAACCCCCCCAGACCCTAGCTGGACACCCAAATATCAGTAAGTTGAAATGAAATTCAACTTACCCGGCATGGATGATGTCACAGACCGAAAAAGACCACCGAGTTCGTTCTCTCTCAGGTTGGATCCGGAAGTGCCACATACTGTTTGTTCATGGTTGCTCTCTCTCTCTTTCCACAAATGCACGCACACACATACACACACACACACACACACACAAGAAAAAAGAAGCTACAGGTGAATACAGATCATAAAAATAAATGTATAATTTATTATACATAAATTGACTGGTGTACACACACACACACATGAAATTCAACTTACATGGGCATAGTAGTCACGATCCGAAAAGATCCAGAGTTCCCTCCCAGGTTGTATACAGAAGTGCCACATACTGTTTGTCCACGGTTGCTCTCTCTCATTCCACAAATGCACACACACACATATACACACTAGAAAAAAGAAGATACAGGTGAATACAGATCATAAAAATAAATGTATAATATAAATTGACTGGTGTACACACACACACATACATGAAATTCAACTTACATGGGCATAGTAGCCCCGATTGGAAAAGACCCCCCCTCCCCCCCCGAGTTCGTTCCCTCCCCGGTTAGATCTGGAAGCGCCAGAATAACATTTCAACTCCACGCACACACATATACATCGAGTGTGAAGCTCCACTACAACACCACAAAAACACAGACAACGACAACGACAATAACAATACATATTACAACTTTTGGGATGTTCAGGGGGGGGGGGGGGGGAGCAGCCACAAATATCAAAGTCTGTGGTCCTTCACACAAAAGATTATGGAATATCAATGGGTGTGTTGTCATCTTTCTTCCACTCTCCCCCTACCTCATCCACCCGACTCTTGTTCTTCGATTCCCGCCTTCTCCGACCGCGAGGACGTCCAGAACTCGGAGCAGGAGGAGCCACTTCCTCTTCTTCATCACTGGAACCTGCTGCCTATTCGTGTTTCATCATTGGAAGACTCAGGTCCGGTATCCTCTCCTTCATGACTGGAAGACTCTGCTCCTGTCGCCTCATCTGCGTAATCGGGGTCGGTGACTGCATTCACATCTGGTACTAGTAGTATATGTAGTAAAAAAAAATTTTTAATTTTTTTGAAAATTTGAATTTGTTCAAAAAACCACAAGCCACTTTCAAATCTCAAAACTCAATGAAATATATATATATTATAGCTAAACAGCTTACTCTATCTCAATATAGCTATAAATAAGTACTTTCCACAACAGAAGCTTGCTATTTTTCAAGAGAAAGACAAGAGAAAGACAAGCTTACCTCGATCATCTTCTTGACTCCCATTTTCAGTATCAGAGTTGACGGGGTCTGGTCCACCAACCCTGATACAGGGCCTCCTATAGCCCTAGATGTCGTCTCCCTTCTCTCCGCTTGATCCTGAGTCGCTAGAGTCAGCATCAAGCAAGTCTAAAACTTGCACCGCATTGTAATTTCTAGACGCCATCTTCCAAAAAATGACTTTGAAAAAAATTTTTTTTTGCATAGTTACCGGGGTCACACGACACGCTCACTTTTATCCTATGATGTAATAAGCATTACCTAAGACTGTACGTAATAGGGAGGTCCCCAGTTGAACTGGCGATTTTATAAAAAATGGAGAAGACAGTAAGTCAAACCGCAAAGTCTTGGTCGGCAAAGAAGCGGTTGTTTCAATGTGTTATGGAAGGCTACTGAGCTCAAGCAATTTTTTGCTGCTTCTACAAAGCTCTGGAGATGACTGGATCCATAAATGAAGCTGCTGTGAAGAAGGTAACTTTTTTTAAAATTCGACGGAGAACCGATGTTTTTTTTTTTTGCCGAGGAAGAAATAAACGCAACTGCTGTGAGGTACAGTGCGTCCAGCTTAAAGAGTGAACTTTCTGAAATTTATGATGCTATCACAAAAACCACTGTAATATATGAAGTATGCATGATCAATATCTAAATTTTGGAAAAGTTACACATTATTGGCATACAAAGCTGCACTCAAATTATTTTTGTGGTTTTGTGGTTAGTTTTGTGGTAACAGGTGATACAACTGAGAGCTTTTGGGCAGTGAATTAGGTAGTTTTTAAGAAAAAAAAAGAGAAATTATTGGTCCTTATCTCTCTAACTTGGTTCACTGATAGTTAAGCTCCTAATCTTTCATTTGAACCAAATTTTGTAAGTTGGTGAAAATTTTTACGTCCAATATTTAACGTTTTATGAAAAAAAGTGTTTAAGAAAAAACTTTTGAATTTATTGGGTTATATCTCTATAAATTTGTTCTATGGTATAAAATTATGATACAATTTATGTGTATTAATTTGATAGCTTCATTTTTAATAATCACTGAATTATGGCCAATTTTTCATTAAATTTACATTTTTATGGTAAGGGTCTCCAAATGATGACGTTTGAGGTAATAATACGCGGGCTGATCTACGTAAGCGTGACGTCTAAAATGTGCGCATGCGTATTGCTGCGATAGGTCCAGCTGGTGGCGCCATTTTACCGCACTTTTCAGTGACATTGGCTGCCCAGTTATAACTAATCACTCGTAGTTTGCAGTAGTTTGTACGAGCTTCTAGTTGTGCGCTAAAACTGGTTGAAGGTTGCCGAGGGTTATCTGGAGCTACAAAGCTTAGAGGAGAGAAGCACAGGACCGCGGCTAAACGCCTCCTCAAGTAAGTCTGAGTGTTGTGTGCTTAAGCGTGTATTTAAACTCTATTCTTACTTTCTTGGTGTGACGAATTTCTGAAGTACTCAACAGTAATGTGAAGAATCCAGCACATCACTACACTTTAGCTATGGCCACACACATTCCAGTATTACTTTGTCCTTCACACTGAATCATTCATATCATTTTATTCATGATTTTACTATATTTTCTATCTACTTGTTAAATTTCAACTTTTTTTTAATTATACAAAAAAAAATTGACAATTAATATAATTTTATAATGACATTATACAATATATATTATTACATAATTTTATGATGACATGAAATTGTGGTAGATACAAGCAGCAGTTGAATTTGGAGGGTGGTAAATAGCATAACCATAGAGAACTGTACCTATATAGACATGAGGAGTAATGGACATCTAAAGCATAAATAGTGGCATATAGAGTCTGATGAATTGTATATCTTATTATCTTGGTCAGCAAACAGTAAATTGGCTGAGTTTCTAAATAAATAGGCCCTATTTAAACAGGTAAGAAAATCTGAGTGGACAAGCAACCCGTGATACAAACCTACCTCACATTGTAGCTTGCTCTTGTTAAGTAGCCTTGAATAGCAACAAAGTCCTGAGCCTAAAATGAACCAGAATGTCAAGCAGAAGGGGTAGAAACGAAGTCACCAAACTACGACTGCTTTTTGTTTACAATTGTCTCTGAGGTACTGCGCACGTGTTTGGCCCGGTTTGAGCTATAAAGGGGAATACCCGTATTACTGGTGGGTAAAGCGTTGCGCGGCACAAACCATTACGATTAATGACGACGCGTAGACGAAAATGTGACGTCAAATAAAATGGCGAATAATGTATTGCAGTCTATGGGCGATGCGCGGTTCTCTACCTTCTATGAGTTAAAGTGATTTTGTAGCAGTTGGAAACAACATTTGGAGGAGTAACAATAAGGTACATGCATATCAAAAAGCTGTATTTTGTTTCTATATGATAAATTCAAAAAGTTCACTCTTTAAGCTGGACGCACTGTACTGTCGAAGCAGTCCTGGCTGAAAGCTATTTTAGATGCTTCTCCAATGCATTGGGCACCTGTGTATGCAATCTGAAGGTTCTAGCTATAAAGTAACTATTTTTAAAAATTCGGAGAAGTCAATCGGTCTTCACCCGCTTTAAAGCGGGATTGGGAACGAAAGGGTTAATATTAAACAACAAAAAAAACGAATGCAATTTTACAATATCCCGGTTAAAAAAATATTTAAAGCATGTTTTATACATACAAAGTAAATTCAAGGGACATTTTTCTATAATAATATTTCTTCTAATTATTAAAAAAAGGTCTATCATCAATAAAACTGTTAGTTTGTTGAGTTTTTATCACATGTTTGGTAAAATGTGCATTACATACACACACTTTGAAAGAGTCAGCCATTTTGAAAGATTAGATCCTTAGTCCTAATAAGCTACTTTGTGACAGGTCCATCACACTTTTTGGATACTACAAACACCGATGTAACTGAAAATCAAAATTAGAATTATTCCCCCATTTGATACTCAAATTCAAAATTTTGGTGATTGGCTCATGGACCATATCTCGCTTGCTCCGCTCGATTGACAATAATTTTTCAATTATTGCCAATTTACCCAAAAAAATTTATAAAGTATTTCATGACAAGCAGAGGTTTATGGTGATGCATAACATGTTTTATTTGTAATTCAAATGTCTTATATCAAAACATAGCTACATCGTATATAACTAATTATCAAATGTAATGTATTAATTGTGTTACAAATAGTGTTTGTTATCGTACATAGAAACGAATTATTAAAAAAAATTTGTTGTTCAGGTTATCTTTGATGCTGCAACACAATTAGTAAAGAAGACATTTATTTTCAATAAAGCTGGACATCGAGCAGCTACAATGTTTAAGAACAAAGCTCAGTTTACAATGGCAGATCTACTGAAAGCTACTAAAGAAGATGCAAAGGTTTTTATTTCTGTGGAGATGCTAATCACACTTTTTGAACATCACTATATCTTAGCTCCCCTTCCAGTAACAAGAAAAAGAAAAGAGATTACTTATTTTATGCCCAGTATTCTAAGAAGTGCTACAAAAGATGAGCTCCAAAATGTTCCTATTACTACTGAAGTGTCTCCTCTCATGTATCGATACGAGTGCGGCTACTTACCATTAGGAGTCTTCTCTTCTCTTATTATAGGCCTGGTTTCAAACGAAGACAGTCCCTGTCGTAACAAGATTGAATTTCTAGTAGGAAAGGACTTGGACACAGTTACTATCATTAGCTATGCCACATATATTAAAGTGGTACTCTACAGAGAATCTCATCCAACAACACCCACTTCTGTAGCCTGTGCACACATTAGAAATACTATCACTTCTATGTTAACAGAAGTCAATCATAGTCTCAAGTACCTCAGTGCAAGACTCTTCAATATGGATTTGAATGTACAGACCATCCACCAGAAGAACTATCATATTCAGAATCACAGCATTTATGCATACTAGAAGATGAAACCTCTCATAAAATGATGTGTCTGAAGGACCCAGATATTACTAAAATAATTTCACTTATAGATTCAAGACAGACAATTTGGTTTCCTAAGGTTTGTCTATAAATTAATTAAGGTCAGTGTTAAAGTTACTATAATTATCGTTTACAAACACTATAGGTACAATGTGATGATGATGTATTGACCACTGGAACACCATATGAAGGTATTCAAATTAATAATTTAGTGAGCTTGCAGAATAGTTTTATTTAGAATACTGTTCACATTTGAAGTGAAATAAGCAAAGCAAATGAATTAACTAAACAAACACTGTTAAAAATGGGGTGTTTGGATAACTTAATTTTGGTGTTAAATAGGAGGCGCTGCCTGGACACCCCAGTTTAAAGCATTATTGTCTTCATAGTTAGTCGCAACTAAATGATATTTGAAATGAAGAAACTAATGGATATAAACTATTATTATTGTAAGCTCACTTGGTAAAGTATGCATTGGTGTAGAAGTTATAAGGGCTCAAAGTGGGGTGTCCAAACAGCGCCTCCCGGCAAACACCTCGCGAGGATTTATTTAAGCAACCTATTTTAACAGTGGACATACCTAAAATAATATACATTATTATGCCCACTCATTTGAACACTGTTACATTATATCAACTACACTTGTAATACATCATGGTTCAATTTGCATTGTTTCTTCCAACTTATGTAACAATAGGTATATTTTTGCTCACTAAACCTCACACAATATTCATATTTATTTCAGAACTGACAGTTGAAGACTTGGGTAAGGTGTATGAAGAGCTCTATGAAGGCAGAGTGCAATGGAAGAACATAGGTCTAAAGCTGGGTCTGAATATCACTATGCTAGACAGTATAGAAATCAACCGTCATTATAAAACAGAACCTTGTTGCCTAGACATGTTGAAGGAGTGGCTGACAAATGGAACAAACAGAAGCTGGAGTGCACTTGCTGATGCTATGGAAAGTCCAACAGTTCATTCTTCAAACATTGCAGCTGCATTACGAAAAAAGTACTGCAATTAACCTTATAACATTTAAATTAGCATGCAAAATCTATCATTTTTCATTTATATTCATTTCTATGTGTTATTGACTAGTGTTTTCATTTCTAGTTTATATACAGTAATCCAATGATAATACTATATATTTAATGTATATAAACGTATTATTTCGAAGTAAATGTTTGAAGTAATACAATTATTGTGATATGAGTAGAATTTGAGGGAATGTGGAAAATTTTGTCTTTAGTTGGTAATGATTTCCATAAGATTGAATTGATCTGAACTTTTTCATTTACTAACTATTAACGGAACAAGTCAATCATAACAGGTTACGACAAGGAGCCACTCGATGAAACATCTCCAAGTGAAGATGTTATTAGAAGACAGGACAACTCACAAGGATTCTGGTACTATTGTAGTAGCTCAGGCTATATACAGCTAAAGATAATATTATGTTGAATTGTGTAATGGTGGTTGTTGCAGAAGACAGCACTGATATTTACATCTTCTGTATAACTCCAAGTTTATATGATGCTGCAATTAAGAATGGTCATTGATATGCCAGCAGCTGTCCTTAGTTGCATGTCATTTAAGCCACCACCATGACCAATGTGACAATTTATGAGCATAACATACCGTAATTACCGACAGTGCTAGCCTTGGCTTGCTGAATTGTGTACAATCATTAAGACAAATTGTAATATCCATCAGTAACAGTCTTCATGTGTCAGTTGCATAATGTGTGAACAACAATGACTGAGGCTAGAAATACAATTTTGGCATCAAAAAGTAGTAACTCAAGTATCAAAACAGTAATCTATTAGCAACTTCAGAAGCTTTGACGACAATATAAAAAGAGCACAGTTTAGGTATGCTATCTGGAGGAACACATGTTTAGAACTCAAAACCTATATCCATGAAAAACAGCTCAAAGATGATCATACAAATTCACTTTGACTAGTGTGCGTATATGAGTGAACATTACCTTCTAGAATATACAGTTGTGTAGTGGCTCACTGTATTTTGTCACAGTGAAATAATTCCAGTTTGCCACAATTACCAGAAATATAGCCGATGCTGCAGCCTCTACTTATCAGAGAAATTAAAACATACTGTATATAAAGTCTATAATGAATGGAAAGTATCAAAAAAATAGTTCAATGTAATAAATATATAAACCAATAATTTAAATAAATAAAAAAATTTATAAGTTTTATGCTCAATACTTCTAAACTATCCATAATCTAAAACATATTGTGGAAATTTCCAAACTATTCATCTTCTTAAGTTGCTGAACTGTACATTCTACTGAAATAACCTATAACATTTGAATGTGTGAGTCATTCAGAGTGTTGCTAGTTTTATTTGATGGTATAAACATTAAAAAAAATTGTAGGTTTTTGTTACTCATGAGAATAACTTGGGCGTGAAGTCTAATCATTGGGTTAAGCTTTATGTGTAAAGCTATTAAACAGGAAAAATGTTACTATTACTTTAAAAAAAGGAGCGCTAATTTATAAATAAATAAAGTCTAACAAAATATTAAATAATGAATAATAATTTAAACTGAAAACTATAAACTGATGAATGAAAGTGTGCTCCCCACCTTCTTCAAGACTACACTCCAACCCTCACGAAAATAATATGTTTCAGTCTATTACACTTAAGTGGTCTGTTGCCTATATTAATAATGATATATTTTTACATCAAACAAATTAAACTGGATAAAAATTTAATGATTTTTTAAATAATAACTCAACATCTTTGAATTGCTGGAAATGTTTTAAAAGATGAGGTCTCTGCAATTGTATGTGACTAAAGACTCAACAAAATCTCCACAGGAATTTGTTCAAGACTTCACCTAATTAGTAATTTCTTGAAACATGAGAGTCAGGGTGTGAGACTCCAGCAATTGACAGCACAATGAGGCCCTAAAATAATGTATATGATGTAAAACACTATTATAAAAACCATACGGGATCAGTAATGGTTTATTAAATCTACAATGAAGCAGCATACTGAAGTAAAATACCATTGCTTTATGTTGTAGTTATGCTTTTTGTGTAATAATTCTGAATTTTTAGTGTACTCATAATAGCTAGCTACATGCAGTAAAATTCTGTTGGCCAGTATTCTTCAAATTATCTAAATAAGTAATTTACAATTTAACAATAATATGTTTCTTCTAAGCCTAAGAAATATCTAACTCGTGTGTAGACCTAATCAATAGTTTGTAAGTCGCCAGCTAAATCGCTTAGCAGCACCTGCTTAGTATTAAATGCATACGAAAGAAAAAAAGGGTGTGGTCACATGGACCCAACTTGCGATCGAGTTTCAATTGTGCTCACTTCCTCTGAAGAATATAGTCATTAAAGTAGCCTTGCTCTCGTCCTTGCTGTTAGAACAGAAATTGGAATTGTATTCCATTGCGCGCTGGGTGGGCCACTTTCAGTTATCTTACAGTTCCCAGGAATAGTTTATGAGCGGTGCTGCTGCTTTATACTGGATATTTGAATTTGGTGAGCTATGAACATTGATATGCATTATAATATTGAGTAAATGATACACATTTATTTCTTGTTAAATAATCATCAACTTCTATTTTGTTAAGTACAACTAAAGCAGTTTTGCAGCCACATAAAAAGTTAAGAAACCTTCAGATGTTAACTGATGATGCCACTTTAATAAAATTATTGCTTCCTATAGATTATAACAAATCATAGCTACTCCTAGTCTTGCATAGCTTGACCCTTTATCTACTACTACACTATGAAGAAGTCAGGTGGCATTAATACATTGACTAGTTCAAAAAGCTCCAGACCTCAGAGGGAAATTCTGGTTATGGATTGGGTTGTCAATGAACTTAGCTACTAACAAAGGAATGGCTGTGGAACATGCAGCAAAAATAATAGTAAAATATTAGGATAAGGAAAGAAATTTGCAGCTACAAGTAATGTCTACTTGGCAGATGGCATAGAAATGCTCTTGGAATATAATCAACAGTGTACAAAAAATGTTTATGACCAGATGCTTATCTTGGGTCTTCCATGACAATAATGGCAATTATATTAGCTGATTGTTGAAAACCAAGTATATAAAAGAGGATTTTAGATGCTATTAAAACTATCCAACCTCTGAGTTTTGAAACTATAGCCTTATCTAGATGCGGCAATAATGTACTCTTACTCTAACTCCAAAGTGTGGCATGTTAACTCAACACATTAAGTTTTTTCTTGAAAACTTAATGTATGCTACAGATATGGATGCTTAATAACATAAAAGTTGAAATCTTATTTTCTTATCTTTAACTTAGGATTGTTATTACAAATATTATTGTTTGGCTTCGGCTGTTAAGTCATACATCCATACATGTGATATGTAGTACTCTGGCATTGATGAATGTATCATATTAAGAAAACCACACATCCATATAAGTGATAAGTAGTACTCAGCATAAGAGATTTCATGATTGTATCATTATTAGCATACATAGCAAAAAATCGGGCATTCGAATTTGAACAAAAATCCTTTCCTAAATGCATACTTTATGATCATAAGAGTATGTAATGTTTGTAGGCTGTCACAAAATACATGTATTTCTTATAAAATTGAGCAGAGTGTCATGAAGGATTGTAAGACACTGAAAAATGTTGTTAAAAAACTATAAGAGATGAATAGACCAGTTGTAGAGATCACCAAGCATTTAGAAAATGTTTAAATGATTATCATGCAATGTAGCAAACTGTTGCAGCTGTATTCAACTGAAAGACTTGACAAAAGACAATAATATATTAGAATAATAAATCATGCCATTCTCATGTTCTGAACACAAGGATCAAATATGGAAATGGAAATGCTGCAACTTATTATAGACTCCATAGGATGTTGTGCAAGAATTCAGCTAATTAATTGTTTTTTTACTAAGAGAGTCAGTGTGAGAGATTCCAATAATTGACAGCACAACGAGGCACTGTTTAAGATTATTGTACTGCTATATGATGGAAAACACTATTTTAAAAACATGCTAAATCAGTAATGGTTCACTAAATAGAGAATAAAGCAGCATATTGAAGTGTAGATGCCATTCTTTTAATGTTGCAGTTATGCTCTTTTCATAAGAATTATGTATATCTTTAATACTATTTATGTAGCTATATGCAGTATATAAATTCTGAAGAAGTATTCTTCAATATCTAATTTTGAAATTCGTAAAATTTGACAATTTTTTTCTTATTAGCCTAAAATGTAATGTGACCAGTGGATAGACTAAATCAATTGTTTATAAGTCGTCAATTCGCTTTGTGGCACCCTTTAGCGTAAAAAGGAAAAAAGGTGTGGTTACACGAACCCATATTGTACAGTGTATAACTGAACAATCCTTTCTGTAGTAAGGGTGTGGTAGTAGGCTACCAAATTAAGACTGTGCTCACATGCTGTTAAAGAATCCAGCCAATTAACAGTTGCCTGGCTCCCGTTCTGTGTTCTTATAATAAAAACTGGATTTGTGTATTCTAATTGCGCTGAGTGGGACTTCCAGTTATCTTATAGTTCCCCAGGAATAGTTTATGAGCGGTGCTACTGCTGTTATACTGGATATTTGAGTTTGGTGAGCTATAAACATTGATATACATTATATTGATGAGTAAATGGTACAAATTTAGTCATTACTTGATATACAATAATAAAACCAAAGTATGCATATCATTTTTACCGCTAAATACAAAGTTCTAAAACACAGAGATTTTAAATGAGGCCATTTTAATAAAAATGTTATTGCCTCCCATAAATTGTGACAGATCATCGCTATTTTTCTAGTCCTACATTACTCAATCCTTTATCTACAACTGCACTGTGAATAAGTCAGATTGCATAAATACGTAGTACAAGTTTAACATCCTCCAGATTTCAGTGGGGTAGTACAGTTCCAGTTGTGGCTGACAAATCAGTTAGCTAACAACATCCTCATTCATAGGTTTTAGTAGTGTAGCCAACACTTGAGGAATGGCTATGGAACATGCAGCAAAAATAATGGTAAAATTTTAGAATAGAGAAAGGGATTGCAGCCTTAAGGAATTTCTGCTCTCACTGGTGATATAGAGATGTTCTAGGAAAATTATCAACAGTATACAAAAAAAATGTTTAAGTTTGGGTGCTTTATCTTGGGCCTTTGATGAGATAGTGGCAATTTTAATGAACTGACTTCAATGTAACTACAGTTATTGAAAATCGGGTTTACAAGAGTAGAAATTTAGACCTATCTAACCACACAAAATTGAAACCATAACCTTATCTAGATGCAGCAGTAATGTGCGTGTATAGTTGAACTCCAAGTGCACCTTTGTTAAAATTACTTAGGTTTTACCTGTAGAGCATCCAGGTATGACTAACTACATTACTTTTGAACTGGTAGTATGTACTGATGCCACCAGAACTCTTCCCAGCAAAGCAGTGGATACACAAGATCAATTCACAACATCATGAGTTAAAGTAGTAGAAGGCTTAGATTTACACTTTGAATTTTCAAGTAGTTGGATTACACTGGTATGCTACTGCTGTGGCTGCACAAAACTTGTTTGCTCATCTTTAACTTAAGATTGTTGGTTTGGCTTGAGCTGAAGTCATACATCCATATAATGTTACTCTGGCATAGTAGACATTTGATGAATGTATCATATTAAGATAAACCACACATCCATATATGTGATATGTATTACTCTGGCATAGTAGACATTTGATGAATGTGTCATATTAAGATAAACCACACATCCATATAAGTGATATGTAGTACTCAGCATAAGAGATTTCATGATTGTATCATATTAGCATACACAGCAATAAATTGGGCTTTCCAGAGTCACAATCAAATTTCCTCAAAAATTATTTTCCAAATGCATAATTTGTGATCATAAGAGTATATGATATATGTAGTCCAATGTAGAGGCTGTCATAATTATGCGACTGCTAACAATTATTTGTTCCAATGGCAAAAATAACACTTAAATTTCACTTATACAAATAACATAAATTTCTTACAAAGTTGAGCAGAGTGTCATGAAGGGCTGTAAAATATTTAGACACTGAAAAAATGTTAAAATCAAGAACAGATGAATTGACAGTTAAATGAGTTTTAGAGATCATGAAGCAGTTAGAAGATGTTCAAAAGAATATCATGCTATGTAGCACACTATTGTAACTGTATGTGTCTGAAAGACTTGACAAAAGATAATAATCAATATAATAAATCATGCCATTCTCATGTTCTGAACACAAATATAAATTAATGAAATGGGAGTACTGCAGCTTATTATAAACTCCATAGATGTTGTGCAAGACTTCAGCTAATTAGTTTATACTTCTTGAAATATGAGAGTGGGTGTTAGAGATTCCAACAATTGACAGCACAATGAAGCACTGTTTAAGAATATGTGCTGCGATATGATGTAAAACACTACTATAAAAGAAAAAAACATACTAGATAAGTGATGATTTACTAAATCCATAGAATAACAGCATATTTTTAGGTTAGTTATGTTTTATCTTAACGTAAGCAGTGTTAATTCAGTTGGAGTACTCTTCAAATTTTTTAAAATATATAATTTACAATTTAACGGATTGTTTCTTATCCTAATGAAAAAAATACTATCTGAGTCGTGGGTGTAGACCAAATCAATAGGCTGTAAGTCACCAAACCGCTTGGCAGCACCTTAACGCATACGGAAGTACGAAAAGGTGTGGTCACATTGACCCAACTTGCGCACTGCACTTGGACAATCTTGCGTGTAAGAGTGTGGTAGAATGTCGATAGTTAAGATTGTGCTAAAAAATCTAGCCATTAAAGTTGCCTGGCTCTCATCCTTGCTCTGAAAATAAAAATAGTACATGTATGTTCCAATTGAGCGCTGAGTGGGAACTCATCCAGTTATCTTATAGTCCCCAGGAATAGTTTATGAGCGGTGCTGCTGCTGTTATACTGGATATTTGAATCTGATGAGCTATAAGCATTGATATACATTGTATTGATGAGTGAATGAGCACATTGAGTTATTTCTTAGTAAAGTGTTTCCATATCATTTTTACAGCTAAGTACAAAGTTTTGAAACATTGAGATATTAACTGATGCCATTTTAATGAAAATATTATTGCCTCCTACAAAATATCATAGCTACTCCTAGTCTGGCATAGCACCCTTTATCAACCAGTACACTCTATTATCTAACCTGTCAAAATTGAAACCATTGCGGTATCTAGATGCAGTAGTAATGCACTCTTAGCTGTACACTTCAAATTTTCAAGAAGTAGGATTAGGTACATTACAATTGAGAATGCTTAAAAATATAGTTGTGCAAAGGTTGTCTAATTTTCTTTAACTTACAACTTGAGATTAAGTCATACATCCGTATAAGTGATGTATTACTCTGGCATAGTAGAGATTTGATGAATGTATCGTATTACAATGGCTTAAGAAAGCCACATATCCATATAAGAGATGTGTAGTACTCGGAATAAGAGATTTGATGATTGCATCATATTAGGCTATACAGATGACAGGACCTTAGTATGGCTGTTGATGACTTGAGGAATCATAATTCTCTAAATTGCAAGTTTAGAGACAGCATAGTCATGTGTACAACTAGACTGCAGACTTTATGTGTACAACTAGACTTTTTTTCTTATTAAGTGCTACGTTTATTCGAGCAGTCTAAAAAGGGGTGGACCTCAAATAGTAGGCTGTGGACGGTCCATGTCATTTAGCTAAACTGCTCAAGCTTTACGTCCATCCGGTGAGTTTTCCAAGTTAACTAGAACAAGGTTGCAACAGTCAGTGAAAATGTATTTAAGGGTGACTCCATGAGTGGGAAATGTTTTGATAATTATTGACATGAAAGTTTAGCTCTAAGATTTGATTCAGTGTTCAGAATTTCTAAATGCCAATTAACGTGATCCAAACGTTGAGCTAATAGAGCAACCCTTTCTTGGGCTTCCAAGGTTTTCTGCTAGACTGTCAAAGCTCTGAAAATTATATTGAGTATAACAGTAGGCTAGTCTAAAGGCCGTTAAATTCATCTAGCTATAAAAAACAATACCGAAATGAAGCTACCGCACAAACGGAAAAAAACAACAACATTAGTTTAATTAACTAACATCTCAAGCTATGGGAGCAGTATTGAAAAAGGGGTGGGGCTGAGTTAGTTGGCTGAGGATAGTCCGCGACATTTACCTAAATGGCTCAAGAGTTTTCCAAGTTTACTAGAGTGAGGTTACAACAGTAAGTGAGCATAGGCATGACTTTTGAGTGGAATGTTTTAATAACATGTTTGGTGAAGGTTAGCTCTTAGGTTTGATTCAGAATTTTTTCATGGCTTTTATATTTATACTTTTTCAATGAAAGTGGTTGGCATGATCTGGAAGCTGAGTTTTTTAAACATCTAATTCCATTTCTTATTGTCTAGAATAGCAAGCTACTGTTATCTATCAAGTATCAAGAACTATTCTGAAGTACTAGCACATTGCTGACAACCACTGCAAGTGTGGGTGTGGCTCTCATAGTGATATATCCAAGAGGTAAGTGTAATTAAATAATATGTAGAAAACTCGTTGGTGTAATGCAATGCTATATACTTAATAAAAAGCTTTGCTATATAGCTAGTAATGCTCAGTTTTTCTACCAGAAAAGTGTAGTAAGTCTTTGATGAAGTTATTGAAGCTGTGCAACCGGCATCAAGCAAGCATATTCATAGCCAGTCAGTAACCACTGTTACTGCCTTGAACTGGCCGCTTATAATAGGATATGTGCTTCTGCACAAATGGTAGGCAAGACTCTGTGTATACAACAAATTCAAAAACATTATTTAAATAAATTCAGATTATCAAAATTGCCAGCAGCTCCTGACAAAAGACACGAAACTGCACGGCCAAGTTTTTGAATTGAGTATTGGGAAAAGTTTTTAATGTTTAGATTTTGAACAAGATTTTGTTACTAGCAAAAGAAACTTGGAGGAGCCTAAGAAGTAGAATAATAAATTATATTTTGTTTAATATGCAACTGATATAGTTACTAGTGGCTCCAAAATAGTCTTATTATTATGCAACAAATACAACATTCTATGTACACTCTCTTACATACAACAATCTATGTACACTCTCTTACATACAACAATCTATGTACACTCTCTTACATACAACAATCTATGTACACTCTCTTACATACAACAATCTATGTACACTCTCTTACATACAACAATCTATGTACACTCTCTTACATACAACAATCTATGTACACTCTCTTACATACAACAATCTATGTACACTCTCTTACATACATTTGCCCACACAAGACTTCTTTTGGTGACTTGACATATTTAATGAGAGTATCAAGTATGAACAGCTATGAAGGACAGCACACTAACCAAGATAATGAACCGCCGCAATTAATGTAATAAAGTTAATTCCTGTTAGTTTGTAAGACCTAATTGCTTCTACAAAATTCAGGAACAGCCTATTTCCAATATTGAATAATTAAATTTCTTTGAATAGTACAGTCATTAAAATAATCACAGGGTGAAAAGAGTCCATTTAAAACCATATCAAAATCCTTAAACTGTCTTGGTAATTAGAGTTAACTAAAATTTTACAAGGCTGTAGAGGTTAACAAACTAGTTATCAATACATTGTACAAATTTTGTTTTGGTGGTCAATGGACAATTTTCAGGCAGTGAATACTCTTATTAGTGGTGTTGGGCACGGTATAGACAATTAAGCATACTAAGAATCTCTGATAGTATCTCGCTCACTTCACTTGCTAGCTAATATTGGCGTAATATTTATGTATTAATCATTTTTGAGAACCCGTACACTTCATATTTGAACTTTGATGCAAACAACCGCAAATAATTTCAGTGAGTTCATATTAAATTCTGTCATTTCAGGATCAATCAGAGATTAACATTATTAATGCAAAGTATACAGGGAGTAACTTATCTATAGATTTAATTCATAATAATTTGTTTTAGGCAAAACAAATTGACATAGCAAACAATATTTACTCTATTTGCATAGAGAGTACATTTTATTTATTCGTTATCCTAAAGTCTTTGTTCAGAAATATTTATATATACACATAGTTCATGGGTACAAGCACAGGCAAAGTTAGGGTGTGGCTTCAGGAGGTTGCATGTATCCCTCTTTCAAATTAATGATGTTCATAGCCGATATTCATAGCCCCACCTACTTCTAGTAAATGAAGATAGAGTTGAATAAGAAGAGACAATATCAGTCTTTAATGATATTCATGGTTTCAAATCATTATTAACTTCAGTTACCTTGAGTAGTTTGACAGTGACCACAGCTCACTTCAACTAGCTTCATGCTTCTTGAGATTCCACTTAGCAATTGAGCTATGACAAATATAACTTCTATCACTAGGTGCAGTTTTACACATGAGTGTTTCCAATATTCATGATCTCAATAGGACTTTGGATGAGCTATTCATGAATATCACTATACTGTTAATCCTTTTGTTATTGCTAGTAAATATTATATTTCTGTTATATTGAGATGGTTGGGCTAACAAAATCAGTCTGTCGCAAAGTACTGGAATTACATTGAACATTTCGCAGATTCCAAACTAATAGATAGCACAAGTATCACATACTTCTATATTAAACAATATATTCTTATTTATTCTTTATACTGTATTCCCCTTCTACTAAATAAATAATAAATTAAATTACATCCTCTCCCTTTACTAAATGAATATTTAATTAACTTGCGTCCACCTACTCACTCCTTACCTCTAGTTATATACACCAGTTTTCCTCATACCATTTCATTTGTTGTATTTTCTGCCTTGTTTAAAGATTAAACTCTTTATACACCTTAAGAGTTAACCCTCCAGGTGATTGGGCATCCCCAACAACTCCATGCAGTTGGCAGCCTATATACTCTCAAGATTCAGTTAACCCTGGATAGCTTTGATCCTGTTGCCTTCAGTTAAACGACTGACCTGGTTCCCTCACACACCTACTCACTCCCCTCCTCTCCCTCTATTAAATGAATATTTAATTACCTAGAGTCCACCTACTCACTTTCTTCCTCCCTTCTACAAAATGAGTATTCAATTAACTTGCGTCCACCTACCCACTCCTTCCTTCCTCTCCACTAAATAAATATTTAATTAACTTGCATCTACCTATTGTGTTCACTTGATAGTGTCAACATAATATTTAATATTATTTTATAAGGCTGCATTTATTTTTTTATATCCAACAATCTTAAATGTCAGTTTTAACCCTCTCGTTCCCGAATTGTTTGGACGCGAGCGGAAAAATCTAATCTTCTACCGCGGAATAGTGCATTACCTTTTTAATTTTTTAACTCGATGCTAGCTGGGAAAACCCCATAGCAACCATATATCACTAAATAGACCAAGAGTTTGGGATTCCCCTCATTTTTTGATTGAGAAAATTGAATAATATTTAGGCCCTCTACTATTACTTTAAAAAAAAAATTTTTTTTCCCAAAAAATTCCACTTTTCCCATCAATAATAAAAAATAAAAAAAATAGAAATAATATTGTTTGATGTACTTTATACCAATATTATATTAGTTCAACAATAAAATATGTTGTTTGCTGTGTTTAGTGCTGATTGTGATCATGTAGGAGCATCTATGAGTGTCCACAAGGAACATACGCCATCGGGCGTCTAGCTCCACTACAAAACAATTTCATATACACAAAAACACAAACAACAAAGATATTTGTAATACAAACAACAAATTATTCATGATCCTATATAATTGCAACTTTATGATGTATTGTATGCGGTTTCATACAGGATTTTTGTTTGGGAGGGAGGGGGGTGGGGCTCCGAGTATACTTCGCCAGGTCCAGCATCTTCTCCTTCATCAATGGAAGACTCTGCTCCTGTTGCCTCATCTGCGTCCTCTTCACAATCCCTCTTCACAATCCCTCTTCACAATCGGGTCGGTGACTGCATACACATCTGGTCCTAGTAGTACATTCTGGTAAAAAAAATTAAATTTTTTTGAAAATTTGAAATTGTTCAACAAACCCCAACCCACTTTCAAATCTCAAAACTCAATGAAATATATATATATTATAGCTAAACAGCTTTCTCCATCTCAATATAGCTATAAATAAGTCCTTTCCACAACAGAAGCTTGCTAGTTTTCAAGAGAAAGACAAGAGAAAGACAAGCTTACATCGATCATCTTCTTGACTTCCATTGTCAGTGTCAGAGTTGACGGGTCTGGTCCCCAACCCTGATACAGGGCCTCCTATAGCCCTAGATGTCGTCTCCCTCTTCTCCGCTTGATCCTGAGTCGCTAGAGTCAGTATCAAGCAAGTATAAAACTTCCACAGCACTGTAACTGGTAGACGCCATCTTTCCAAATTGACTTCGAAAAAAAATTTTTTTTGCATAGTTACCTGGATCACACGACACGCTCACTTTTTTCCTATGATGTAATAAGCATTACCTAAGACTGTACGTAATGGGGAGGCCCCCAGTTGAACTGGCGATTTTATAAAAAAAAAAGAAGACAGTAAGTCAAACCCAAAGTCTTGGTCGGCAAAGAAGCGGTTGTTTCAATGTGTTATGGAAGGCTACTGGGCTCAAGCAATTTTTCGCTGCTTCTACAAAGCTCTGGAGATGACTGGATCCATAAATGAAGCTGCTGTAAAGAAGGTAACTTTTTTTAAAATTCGACGGAGAACCGATGTTTTTATTTTTTGCCGAGGAAGAAATATACGCAACTGCTGTGAGGTACTGTCGAAGCAGCCCTAGCTGAAAGCTATTTTAGATGCTTCTCCAACGCATTGGGCACCTGTGTATGCAATCTGAAGGTTCTAGCTATAAAGTAACTATTTTAAAAAATTCGGAGAAGCCAACTGGTCTTCACCCGCTTTTAAGCGGGATTGGGAACGAAAGGGTTAACTTATCAATATATTCACTTGATTTACTTCTAAAGTACTTACAAGCCATGTTTGAGTATGTACTTTTCCAACAAATATAGCATGTTTAACCTGTTCTATTCCTTATTTTATGAGTTATAGTAAATACTAAATTCATAAACACTACTAATGAAATTGCAATGAATAGTTTATAGCAGCACTCGTCTTGAGGTTGACTGCAGCAATTATTAGTTTTGACAGCTGCTTCTGAATTTTGAGATTAGCAGCTGCTTCAGCTTGGCTAGGATTACTAAAAATTTACCTTCATTTACAGCAAGTACACTTAAAAGTGTCAAATGAACATAAATTACTAAATAATTATCTTCATCAAAGTGCTTGAAAGGTGATTGCTTTCAAAATTCTATATATAAGTTAGACAGAGGCACCGAGGAAACTACCGGATTTAGAAATCCCGAAGGCCCCGAGCTGTAGCATCCCGAGCGAAGCGAGGGTGCTACTAAGGGCCTGAGGGTTTCCTAAATCCGGTAGTTTCCTTGGTGCCTCTGTCTAACTGATTTAGTCACTAAAAATAAAAATAAAAGCTAGCTAGGTGATACAGCCGTTCCACCACTTCTCAGGCTAACTTATGGAGTCATTACTGGACTTTTTATCACCAGAAATTATGGACCTTTTAAACGGGGAAACGTCTGATAGCGAACAAACCTTAGTTACTGGTCAACCAGCTATTCAGCGGAACATTCTGTTCACGACTATAACTTGGAGCTGCTCCCAGGAAAAACGAGGATGAGGTTATGAAGGCCAAGCTTAGTGCTATACCTTCTAAGACCATGGCTGACACAAAATACTGTGTCAATGTATGGCAACAATGGTGTGCACACATTTCTACGGAGTACGGATGAGAAGTTACACCCCTGAAAGAAATATTTACCCAAGAATTGTCCACCAAATTGTGCCTTTTCGTCTTCGAAGTAAGAAAACAAAACGGAGAGTTACTGCAGCAACTTCTGATTACTCGTGTGGTTCTAATAGCATGAATACTTTGCAATCTTCCAGCACAACTTTCACTTCTCCTTTTACTTTTAACTTCCAATCATGCTCAGTTACTATGAATATTATCTCAAATAAATAGGAATATCATCATTAGCTGTTGTAACTTATTTAATCAGTTTTAGCTACTCATCACTTTATTTTAATATCAGTATAAAAAAATAAAAATATTTCTTTGTTATATCCCTAAAATTTTGAATATTATACAAATGTGTCAGAATTGTCAAGTAGCTATTCCAAACAATAAAGAAGGTGGAGTGAGCTAGGGTACTAAATGTCACAAGCTAGGGTTCTAAATGCCACAGGGGAGGATAATAAATGCCAACAGGAAGGACCCCGCCAATGATTTCGGCGAGTTTAAGCGTCTGTGAAAAATCAAGAACCTACCGCGTAATTGAAAATTTTTGGAGCTAGTGACTAAATGATACTAAAATAAGTTTAAAAAAAACTTAATTTTCCTGTCATCATGCATTTAGGACATTTCTTACTTTTGCCACCTTTCCCCATAGAAATAGGGCTAAAAGACCTGGACATTTAGCCCTATTCTCTACCTGAAAAGTTTACTCATTTAGTAATTATTGATTATTTTTAGAGTAATTCATGTTTTTACATATAGTGACTAAATTAATCATTGAGCTATAATTGGCAAGTTTTTATTGTAATTTGGGTATTTTTTTAAGCTTCAGCAATGGGTCGCCATCGTTATCCAGCTGCACACTGGGAAAATACCAGCAGAAGACTACACAGATCAACGCTCTGGGAGACTCGTTGTTCATATATCAATCAACCTCAATGTTTCTCAAATACTGAGTATCTGTTAATAACCTTTACAATCATCTGGATTTTCAGAAGGAAAACTAAAACTAACTCGACCAAACTCTGTTCTACAATAAAACAACCAAAGACAAATTGCAAAAAAGAAATGCAATATTTCCCACTGATCTGGTCCATTTGGAATAGTTCAATAAATATCTTAAAAGAAATTCATTCCAGAACTACTTCACTAAAACAGAAACTATTATTACTATGTGGAGATGTAGAAGCCAATCCTGGCCCCTATAATAAAGGTAAATTATCCTCTATCCAGTGTGATGTTAAAATGTAGTCAACTTCAGCTACAGTTACATGTAAGGCAATCAATTATTAGGTTAACAACTTTTCTATTATTTCTATTGAGATATAAATATTCAGTCGTTTCAAATATAAAGATATTTTATATCAATTGAATTAGTTGAGAGTGCATTGTTAAATATTCAAATATGCAAACAGTACTGAAACAATGATCTGATTACTCTAGCCACAACCTTGTCGAACTTTTATCCAATAAGCATTTATTGTCTAGTCAACGCTTCATTACCAAATGAAATTAAATTATAACTGTAGGCGTAATCAGGGTGGAATAAAATTTTGACGAGTATATAATAACATTGGCAGAAAAAGCTGAGATTTTAATTAATATCACTCGTGTTTTGAGAAAATTTTACTTGTACATTTTTTCGTACTTCTCTCACTAAAACTTTGAAATTCTCTATTTTCTGTCCTATTTTATCTCCTTATCCTGTAAATTTTGAGAATTATTTTGACCTAATTCAAGCTATACTCCCTTACTTCATTGCATTTCCAACATCTTCACTGAAACTTAATTAACAGAATGTATATTATTCACTGATGTTATAATAAACAAACATTATTGCAAATACTAAATATCTAGTTGAAAACAGGCATAAATTTATATTTTATGTTTTATTGGAGTTCATAAAACAGTACAAGTAGAATTGTTTTAACAACTCTTATCTGCATGCAATTATTTGTTTTGACAGCTTCTCTTGTACTTTGTAGTTACTGCACTGTTAAAAATGAAGCGTTATAATAACACTTTTGAAGTGTAAATCAAGAGTGTAAAACCTTGCAGTGTTATAGTAACACTGAGGCCAGTGTTAATTCTAAGTGTAAACACTGCAGCATTCCAGTAACACTGAAATAAGTGTAATTGTGAAAATTGGTGTATATGACCACAATTTTTGTTTCTTTAGCATTTATTTACCTGATAACATTCAAGCCATTATCAATATACTGATACATTCATAGAAGTTTATAAACAAGCAGTAAGGGAACTTAGCTGCAATAGCTATCTATCTAAATTCTACAATTGACAGTAACTTTGTTGGCTACTTATTTGTATATAGCTAAGCTAGGGCAGGAAATAGAAGAAATCTAGCCATTGCTCCACGCAATGTCTAATTAATGCATTATTTAAATCCCCGCAGAAGACCGTCTTGCTGTACAAACTTTGGCAAAAAAATTCTGAGAATTTGTTTACTATTCGATCGAGTGCTTACTGAATGCGCGGTATGGTTTTTATTGCGATGCGCACAAGCACCCGCTTTTTACCGGAGAGCGTTTATTAGAATATTCCAGGCCCTCCTTATCCTGCAGAAGAGTTTTATGGATATGGTGTTTTTAAGTGCAGATCGTGCCTTGGATCTTTCGGAGAAATGGTTAGTTTAAATATGTGTTTATTATTAGAAACAATAGAGTGTTTTGGCTAATGTAAGTGACGCATTTGAATAGAGTTAGCCGTTTAAGTTGAGTTTGAGCACGGAAGAGGTAATTTCTTCTTTATGATTAATGAATTTAGCAGGTAGCTAGTTCAGTACTTTTTCCGACTATATCTGAGAGTTATCTAAATATTTACTGCACTCTTTTTATTTATTTTTTTTCATATGTAATTTTAGGCTACAAAAAAGTGCTGCTGTGAAAATCTAGAGATGCTTTTGGAGACTAACAAAGTAAAAATATAAAGGTTAACACAAAATTATTACAGTTGTTAGTTCAGCAGTTGATTATAAACCATTCATTTACCCTCAGTTTGCTCTTTTTTCTTCTTTCCCCAAATATTTCCCCCAAATTAAACATGCCACAAGATTAGTTCCTGTTATAGTTTGTGTTCTCATGCTGTCCAGACTATTCAAAAGCATTATCATGCTATATAGAGTGATAATAGTAAAAAATGTATTTGTAGACAAACACATTTGTTTTGCTTCTTTTTCTATTTCTATGTATTTTTGTGTGTTTAGAATAGCGTGTTTAGTTGTGTTATGTTTGTGTATATGTGACCGTCTATGGGAAAATCGGGCACTAAGGCGTGGCAGCAATGATTCCGTATTCTACCGCACTCTCCGCATACTATAGGTTTTGACCGCGCGCATTGTGTAGAAACATCAACAAGGAGTTATTCTCTCAACAACACTGCTGGTGGAAAAAAGGTTAGCGAGCTTGTCTTTCTTGTTCTAAGAGGATAGTTAGTTAGTATCTTGCTATGTTGAACACTGGGTGGTGATTTTTTAGCTAGCTAGTTTCCTATTCTCGTTGTAGTTGTAGGTAGCCCTTATAATACTTGTTCTTTTTTTTTTTTTTTCCTCTCTTTCATTTTAGCTTTGATGATGCTAGTGCTGCAATATGCTATGACAACTGGGGATCTGGTGTTCCTGAAATGTGAAGAAAGGTAATTGTTAACTAGTTAAATTGTCTACTTTTTGTTGCTGTAGTTGCTAGTAACCTTTTTTTTTTCTTTTCATTTCCTAGATTTCATGGTGCTTGGGCTGCTGCTATCTGTACTGAGGTTCTGGTGTTCTTGATTGAAGAAAAGAATAATGGTAAGTCTCTAGGCATGCATTACTGTTATCATTGTACATACACGTACTAATACTAACACTGCATTCACGAAGTAGTACTGCACACGAAGTGCTAACACTGTGCACACATACATAGTACTAACACTATGCACGCACATAGTGCTAGCACTGTGCACATACATAGTACTAACACTGTGCATGCACGTATTACTGTGCACGCATATAGTGCTAACACTGTGCATGCACGTAGTACTATTACTGTGCACGCACATAGTGCTAGTACTGTGCACATACATAGTACTAACACTGTGCATGCACATAGTGCTAACACTGCATGCACGTATTACTGTGCACGCACATAGTACTAACACTGTGCATGCACGTAGTACTATTTCTGTGCACGCACATAGTACTAACACTGTGCACGCACGTAGTACTATTACTGTGCACGCACATAGTGCTAGCACTGTGCATGCACGTAGTACTATTACTGTGCACACACGTAGTGCTAACACTGTGCACGCACATAGTGCTAGCACTATGCACGCACATAGTACTAACACTGTGCACGCACATAGTACTAACACTGTGCACGCACATAGTACTAACACTGTGCATGCACGTATTACTGTGCACGCATATAGTGCTAGCACTGTGCACATACATAGTACTAACACTGTGCATGCACGTATTACTGTGCACGCATATAGTACTAACACTGTGCACGCACATAGTGCGAGCACTGTGCACGCACATAGTACTAACACTGTGCACGCACGTAGTACTATTACTGTGCACGCACCTAGTGCGAGCACTGTGCACACACATAGTGCTAACACTGTGCACGCACATAGTGCTAACACTGTGCACGCACATAGTGCGAACACTGCATGCACGTATTACTGTGCACGCACATAGTACTAACACTGTGCATGCACGTAGTACTATTTCGTGCACGCACGTAGTACTAACACTGTGCACATACATAGTACTAACACTGTGCATTCATATAGCACTAACACTGCACACATAGTGCTAACACTGTGCATGCACGTATTACTGTGCACGCACATAGTACTAACACTGTGCATGCACGTAGTACTATTTCTGTGCACGCACGTAGTACTATTACTGTGCACACACATAGTACTAACACTGTGCATGCATATAGTGCTAATACTGTGCATGCACGTAGTACTATTACTGTGCACACACGTAGTGCTAACACTGTGCATGCACGTATTACTGTGCACGCACATAGTACTAACACTGTGCATGCATATAGTGCTAATACTGTGCATGCACGTAGTACTATTACTGTGCACACACATAGTGCTAACACTGTGCATGCACGTATTACTGTGCACGCACATAGTACTAACACTGTGCATGCACGTAGTACTATTTCTGTGCACGCACGTAGTACTATTACTGTGCACACACATAGTACTAACACTGTGCATGCATATAGTGCTAATACTGTGCATGCACGTAGTACTATTACTGTGCACACACGTAGTGCTAACACTGTGCACGCACATAGTACTAACACTGTGCACGCACATAGTACTAACACTGTGCATGCACGTAGTACTATTACTGTGCACGCACATAGTGCTAGCACTGCACACACATAGTACTAACACTGCATGCACGTATTACTGTGTACGCATATAGTGCTAACACTGCATGCACGTATTACTGTGCACGCACATAGTACAAACACTGTGCATGCACGTAGTACTATTTCTGTGCACGCACATAGTGCTAGCACTGTGAATGCACGTAGTACTATTTCTGTGCACGCACATAGTGCTAGCACTGTGCATGCACGTAGTACTATTTCTGTGCACGCACATAGTGCTAGCACTGTGCACGCACATAGTACTATTACTGTGCACACACATAGTACTAACACTGTGCACGCACATAGTGCTAATACTGTGCATGCACGTAGTACTATTACTGTGCACGCACGTAGTACTAACAATGCGCACACACATAGTGCTAGCACTGTGCACGCACATAGTACTATTACTGTGCACGCACATAGTGCTAGCACTGTGCATATACATAGTACTAACACTGCATGCACGTATTACTGTGCACGCACATAGTACTATTACTGTGCACGCACATAGTGCTAGCACTGTGCATATACATAGTACTAACACTGCATGCACGTATTACTGTGCACGCACATAGTACTAACACTGTGCATGCACGTAGTACTAACACTGTGCACGCACATAGTGCTAACACTGTGCATGCACGTAGTACTATTACTGTGCACGCACATAGTGCTAACACTGCACGTAGTACTATTACTGTGCACACACATAGTGCTAACAATGCACGCACAGTGCTATTACGGTGCACACACATAGTGCTAACACCAAACACTGTGCACACACTAGTACTATTACGGTGCACGCACATAGTGCTAACACCATGCATGCACATAGTAATTACACTATACTAGAGTCATTCTTGTTAGTGTTATCAAGTACTAGAGTCATCCTTATTAGTGTTATCACGTACTAGATTTATTCGTATTAGTGTCAGCACATGCTAGTGTCTGTCAGTTGTAGTATGTTCGATTAAGTTAGTTATTGCTAGTTTGATTGTAGTAGCTGTTGTTGTAAGGAAATTACGATACCCGATGAAATAATTTACTAATCAGGTGATCTTTGGAGGTACGGGCGAAGTCCTTGAGGCCAAATTATTTCTTCACTGGTGGGCGTGTCACATGATGTCACTTCCAGTTTCACTTCCTGTCGTTAAATTTTGTCCTTCGAGGCTATCTGAGTGGTTCTGAGGTGGGCTTGTGGTTTTTCATTGGTGTGTACACGTACTAGAGTCATTCTTTTTAGTGCCCACATGTACTAGAGTTATTCTTTTTAGTGCTCGCATGTACTAGAGTCATTCTTATTAGTGCCCACATGCACTAGAGTCATTTTTATTGGTGTTTGCACTAATAGTTTTATTTATCTTGGTAATGTCTGTTTTTACTATTGTCCACTAGAGTATTTTTTTGTGGTTTTAGCTGAGTTGGGATAATTATATTGCGTATTCAATGTAAATAGATAGATTTTGATAAAACTGGACATAAGAACAAAGTAAAGGTGTGTATTACTTGTATAGATGATACATAATTTAAAAGAGATGACTGAAAATAAAAAAATAATAACTAATAATTGATGTCTGTACTTCTAATTCTTTTAGAAGGGCGGACGAAACTGGTGATGGTGAAGGAGTTGGTGACTGTGACTGGCTAAAAACTGGTCTAACTGCTCAGTTGAGGTAAGTCGTTTCGTCCTTGCTGGTGATGGCTTTCTTGACCTCTTCCTTTCCTTAACACAGATGATGCTGTTCCGTCGGCAGGCAACGGACATAGTATCGGAAGGGGAAAGAAAAGTGGGGTCGGAATGGGGTGGTGACAAGAAAACAGATGAGTGGTCAGGATGCAATGATGAAGGCTCGATGTCTGGTACAGAGCAGTCCAAAGAATCCAGAGGATCATAGAGGTCATCTTCGTCTTCAACTCTGCTGATGAGACATCCCTAGAAGCTTTATAAGAAGTTGTTTTGTTTGTTTTTTTTATCAAAAAAAATTTAAATTTAAATTTTTACCTTCATAATAGTTGGTAAAATGGCCATCAAATTCTTCATCACCTAAAAAAAAAAGGGAAAAAAAGATGATGAACTGATGAGGGTTATAGTTAACTGTAATAAGTGACTTACAGTCAGAAAGCGGGTCCTCACTTCCTGGAGCCATGGCTTCAGCGTCAGCTCCACCCATCATGTCCAGACCATCACGGTGGCTGAGGTTTAATGCTCTAGCAAGATTCTTGGCTTCACTCATGATAGCCACTGTACTTACTACTAAACTGAGAGCTGTATTTTGACGGCGGCATTTACAGCGGATTGGGCCACTTGCCGCGCTGTGCCCGATTTTCCCGTAGAGGGTCACATATTTTGGATAGTTTGTTTAGTTGCATTTATGAGCATGTTTAGAATTGAGTGTTTAGCTGAGTCTGGGTGTGTGTTTAGAATATGTGTTTACTAGCATTTATGAATGTGTTTGTATATTGCTTATTGATTTATGTTATATTTTTATGTGTCTATGCAGGTACATTTATCTTGAACATGATCGATCATAAATGGAGTGCATATCATGATATTTCATCTACTCATGTTGAAAGGACAGCTTTAAAACTGTTTAGCTACTTTATTCAATCTATTTTTATATATTCATTGTCAATCATTTTTATCTAACAATTTTGAGGTTATGTGAATGAGGTGTGGTCATTATTTATTAGCAGTGCCATTGAAACATGTTACTTAGTGTTGTAATAAGCTTGCAGAAGGTGTTAATACAACTCTGCTAAAGATGTTGTCCAAACACCTCTCAGAGTGTTATATTATAACCCTCGTGCAGTGTTCAGGAAACATGGGTGGGGCATAAATTCCTCCCTCTCCTGGGAACGCTCCTAGCAGTGTTACTGGAACACTTCATTTTTAACAGTGTGGCTGCATGTGCTTGGCTAGAAAGAGAAAATGACTACTTGTTTGACAACTGATGCCAGTGAACTTTGAGATAAACTGAGTACTTTTAGGAAATATTAGTACCATCAAGATGCTGGATAATTGTCAATAGTAATAGATTTTAAATGTAATGCCAATCAAAGATCAAAAGTATATTAGAAGCATTAACAACATAATATAATGTTACGAAGTAATTAAAAATATTATTTATTGTAAATATTACTATTTTGTGTGTCAACTGATATTACACTAATGATTTTATTTTTTAGATCAGCTTCTCAGTCATTATGAACCTTTACCTCGAGTATCAGCTGATGCCTCGGCAAGTACTGACCAACTCTACATTCATGGAGGTGATGTTGACAACTTCAATAACAATAAAAAACAACTGAAGAAGGTAGTTCAAATCTATGAGTGCTCTACAGAATCCTGGAAAGAACTTGCTACAACTGGTACTCCACCTCCTGGAATATGTGGCTGTGCAACAGCTTATTCAGATCATATTCTCTACTTGTTTGGTGGTCGTGATGGTTCATCATACAATGCTTCACTCCATCAGCTAGACACAAGATCTATGACATGGTCGCAACTCTCACCACAATATGATAGTAGACCCATGAGGAAAACTTCTTGTCATATGATACATCATAATAATACATTAATCGTCATTGGCGGCTATGGCACACCATCAGGTGAACTGCAGTCTGGATCACAATTTACTAAGGATAAACAATATCAAGATGATGATGGCTGGACAAATGAGATTCACATGTATAATATTTCACAAAGTAAGTAATAATCATATTAAGTATATTAATAGTATTACAGATTAGATGGTAAGTATGTGTTACATATATTTTCTGAAATAATAATGTATTTTTAGAGTTATTAGCTATAGTAATAGTAATGGACATGGTTATTTCCACTTAATTTTACTATATAGTATGTATTAATATTTTAATTAAAGTGGCATAAAATATTTTAATGCAATAATGTGCTACAACATTGAATAGCCTATTCATGAAAAATTGTGTTTAATAGTTTGATAAAATAACTAACATGTGATTTGTCAATGAGAAATAATAGTAAAAATGTAAGCAAAGTTAGTATAGAATCATGTCTCAATTGTGTCAATGCTTTGAAATACCCTTAAATTACAAATGTAAATAAGAACAATACATTATGGTTCAATTAGTTGAATTGGACACTCAATTTGTTTAGGTAGTATTTACAAAATTCGATTAGCTTGTGTTATATTTATTACACATGTGGAATTGAGTGAAGTGAGTAAGACACTCATAAGTAAAACTTGAATAACATTCAGATATTGTGTAAAAGTATAAATATATATGGTACATAGGGCTTGTTTCACTAGATCATAGATTGTGACATGTGGAAATCTTACTTTAAAAAATAGAGCAAAATACTAGCATGCTTGACTTTGATACTTACTACTGTACATATGATGACACATTGTAAAGTTGCAAGTGTATGTTTGTCTGATATTTTTATTTCGTGTCATTTTCTCAAACAAACACAAATTTCATGCTTTAATGTTTTCCTATAGTAGTGCAGTCAGGAAAATCATATGGGAAGCAGTTAAGTTAAATACATTTTTTCATGAAGGATCATAGTTTCTCTAAGTCCAGTCTTAAAAAAATTCAGCATAAATTTTTACGAATTGTTGGTTCATCCATTAGTACAAATATTATTATTTCTAATTAGGTACATGGTCTTCTCTCTTAATTACTGGAACTCGACCTTCACCAAGATCTTCTTTTACCCTCACCTGTATTAGTCCTACTCATGCAGTCTTGTTTGGTGGATATGATGGTACTAGTTATCTCAATGACACTTACCTCATAGACTTGACACAGATGGTAAGAATGGTTTAATGTGGCAAGCATAGAAAATACAACAAATAATTTTTTAAGAAATACATTTTGTTACTAGTCTTCACTTTCATAGTGTCACCACTATAAGATAAGTTACTTTATATATAGTATTGAAACTTTACAATTGTGATACTACAATATTATATCCATGTATATTTTATTATAGCATTAGCTCCTCATTTACATGCATATATGTATGAAATATTTAAATTACATGAAATGTATTGGAATACTCAGCTATAAAAAATATAGTGAAGAGTAACTTTAGTTGTGAGTTGCATTTACTCACTGCTATGTAGAGTTCATGTTGTGATTTAGCAGTCAACTATTGTTAGTGATTAATTAAATTGTTTATACTTTACTGACACTGAGGATGTGATGTGTAAATTTCCAAACAAGACTAGTAATTAACATTACTGTGAAGTAGTTGTAATGTATCAAATGTTCAAGAATATGTAAGTTAATAACTAGATTGGAGCCATCAAAAAATTAAAGCAAGCAGAATGAGCCCTCAATTTATTAAACAACTGTATTTCTTACCTGTAACTAGAAATAAAATTATAATAACAATCACTTATTGTCATCAACGTATTTTCTTGTACTCCAATAATAACTTCTTTTTTCTAACGAGTGCATCTCTACTTCTTGATTTTGACTATTTGTCTGGACGATATGGCAGACCAAGTTCGTAGTATACCAAAGCAACAAGTATAGCATTTATTGGAGAGAATATTATTATTGGCGAGCGAGCGTAGCGAGCGAGACACTTACAGGGGTAACACAATCGAAAATCGGGGATGTTTATTTATTTATTTATTTGTATATATGTATGGACGTATGTATGTCATTTTGTACTTTGACCCTCGCGTTTATGTGTTAGTTACGTGGTCGACCCCGTCCCAAATTGCACTAAACAGAATCCTCTGGTTTATCGATCAGTACACGTATCACCCTAGAAATTGAATTGTTTACCGTTTTGAATTCTTTTACGGGTGCAGTTAAAACTTTAAAACTTAAGGGACTTCCATTTCTATTCAAGTTAGTGGCGGTGGTAAGTCAATGCGCTCTTTGTCATGGTTATAAGCCGTGCGCAACAGTATTTACTTGAAAATACATTGTCCACTAGACTACCGCTAAGGTAAGTCTGTGTAGGTGCATGTCCAGTTGTGTCAAAACATTGTGTGTTGTTACAACCACTCTTAGCTAAAGAATATCACAGAGAAAACGTTTAAATAACGTGTATTGTTTTGTTGTTGTTTTTTTCCTTCAATTCAAGCAGTTGCAGAGAGTTGTTACTATGGCACTGAAATCCCTTTACCGTGTATGCGAAATTTAAAAACTGGACCTTATTTTCAGTAGCTTCAGTGTTAGAAGTCAAAATCATTCATATAAAAATAGTACAGTCTTTAGGCTCGCTCGCCATTTGTGCTCAAGCACATCACTAGTTAGGTGGTTTGTTGCTCATTCAATAATTTTCTTCATGGTTGAATTTGACAATTATAGAAAACTGTTTTCACCATTAGCTAAAACATCTTTGTATTTTTCTTATTTCTCATAAATCAGTTTCATTTTTTTCATGATTATATGTACCTATTCACTAGGGGTTGGTAAATTGTGCTGGCATAATTTTGAGCATAATACGTGATTTCATAAATACTAGCTTTTGCTAGCTTGATTAGTCTATAAGTTTAATGAGGTAGTAAGTTTTTAGCAAAAAAAGACATTTTTTATTGTACTATAACAATAAGAATTTGATGTAGTCTTCAAGAGACTGTCTTTGATATTCCAAAATTAATATTAATATAGAATGTGGTTTTAGTCATATGAGTTAAATAGAACTGGAATCTATTAATCATGCTAACATTATTAGTACTATCTGATCAGTTTATAGGAATCAGTGAGTTTATAGTCATTTTATAATGATGAAAAGGGAGACAGATTGTACTGTTGAGCATACAAGACAGGATGTAGTGTGTGTTGATAAAAGGTCAGGAGGCAGCTGCACTCACAAAGAATGTTGTACTAAAAGGTCACTTTTGTAACAGCTTACATTGAGCAGATGTATATAAGTAGACTAAATAAATATCAGCTTATAATATTTTTAATAATATTATATTTTTCTCTAAATTCTTTTCAATCTGCCAAAATTCACTAGTTTAGTTATCTTATTTTATTCCAGTTTCTGTCGATCTTCCAAAATATACTTTAATCTTAATTATGTAACATTAATACTTTATATCATATATATACAGCTATTTGTGTTTACTTTACCATATTATATTTAGAAATATTTTTATATTATTTTATTTAAGTACATCACCTTGTTCATGTTATACATGTAATTATGACTGTATAATGCAGTGATACTGTCTGCTGTTTTAATAGATACACAACTACTTTAGTCTGATGGTGCTAAATTTAAAGCATTTATGATTATTTGGTATATTTTGTTTCACTATTTTCTAGGTGTTTACCAAACTTGTGTATCCTGATGGAGCCCCACAACCATCTCCTAGAAGTGCTCATGCAGCTGTTTGTCTTGATTATAATACCAACAACCCACAGTTGTTAGTAACTGGTGGTGATGATGACAAGACTTTAAGTGATGTTTGGTGTCTCGATATACAAGCACAAAGTTGGCAACAGGTATATTTTATAATTATAGTTCAGTTGACATAATTCAAACAATTATGTAATAATATATTTAAAGCCCACAGTTATTTTTAATTAGTTGAATAATATAAATGAGGTAAACAAGTTACAGTCTTCCAAGTATATAATAATTGAGACCTTATAGCATTACATATTTAATTATAACTATTCTTTTATTTAGACATTATGCTAGTTACTTAAAATTAAGTGAAATTTTATACTCAGTAAAATACATGATACAATTATTGACTTGTGATAATTATCAACCACTGCAGCATTTTTCATTTTTAATTTACTACATTAAATATGTTTACTAGAATTCATCAATAGATGAAATGTTTTAATCAATTTATATTGATGACATATGTTATGCATCAAACTGAGGTAGTCAAATACTTAATAAGAATGATGTGAGAAGGATTCATATTTTACACCATCATGATTATAATCATCAGTCAGATTTCAAACATAAATTTTTATACAAAATAGATCTATTAACCTTAATTGTTTATTTTGCTCTTGTTTGCTCATCAATATAATAAATATTATGTGCTGTAAACCATAAAAACTTAATCAAAATAGTTAAATCCTTCTACTTAGATATTAAACATTCCTCGTGACACCTTGGAGTATTCATAGACATTTTTATTGTCAAGATAGCTTCAGAATCTGGCCATTTTAGAGATTAGATAAATTAATAGATGTGGAATATGCTACCTTAAGTGAAAATAATCTTTTTCTATCTTTTTCTGCTACGAACATTTCAAACCTTTACCAATTGTATTGTTGCTCTCATTATACCACATTATTGCAAGGAAATGAGTGTGGTTTTGATCTATCATTATTCATATATTGACATATAATTGACGAGCGAGCGAAGCGAACGACATACTATCAGGTGTAACGTAACTCAATTGAAAATCGGGATATTTGTTTGTATATATGTGGGGATGTACGTATGTCATTTGTACTTTGACCTTCACGTATTTTTGTGTTAGTTCGGTGGTCGACCCCATCCCAAACATCACTAAACAGAATCCTCAGGTTTAGCGATCATTACCCGTATCATCCCAGAAATTGAATTGTTTATCGTTTTGATTTCTTTTGCGGGTGCTGTTAAAACCTGAAAACATATCTAAATTCTATTTTTATTCAAGTTTGTGGCGGCGGTGAGTCAATGTTTGTCATAGTTATAGCTGTACGCAACAGTATTTACTTGAAAACTCATTGTCCACTAGAACCGCGAAGGTAAGTCTTGCGTAGGTATGTCCAGTTGTGTGCAAGTATTGTGCATTGTAGCTACTACTTAGCTCAAGCATATCACAAAGGTAACTTAAATATAATGTGTATTTTTTTTTTAATTCAAACAGTTGAGGGGAGGGTTCTATGGCATTGAAATGCCTTTCCGTATAAACATAATTTAAAAACTCGACCATATTTTTAGTAGCTTTGAGCGTTAGAAGTTAAAATCAATCATATAACAATTGTGTAGTTTTAGGCTCGCTCGCCATTTGTGCTCAAGCACATCACTAGTATAATATCAATGAATATTATTCTAGAATAAAAATAGCAAAATATCCACAATGTACTTTAATTATAAATGATAGATTTATACAGTAAAAGTAAATACAACAAGCTAACAAATGATATGTATAAGATAATAGTAATGTAAATACTCTCACATGGACTAAAAATTATCTGGTTACATTTAGAAAAAACTTCACTAATTATCAGCAATACATGTTAAAGTACATATGCAGAGTCATATTTTGTATCAACGAATAAACCATTATAAGAGGTATGAAAATAGCATATTTTTTCATTCTAACTGCCATAATATTGTTAACTAAAACTTAACCCTCTCGTTCCCAAATTGTTTGGACGCGCGCGGAAAAATCTAATCTTCCACCGCGGAATAGTGCATTACCGTTTTATTTTTTTAACTCGATGCTGGCTGGGAAAACCCCATAGCAACCATATATCACTAAATAGACCAAGAGTTTGGAATTCCCCTCATTTTTTGATTGAGAAAATTGAATAATATTTAAGCGATCTACTAATATTTCAAAAAAAAAAAAATTTTTCCCCCAAATAATCCACTTTTCACATCAATAAAAAAATAAAATAAAATAGAAATAATATTGTTTGATGCATTTTATACCAATATTATATTAGTTCAACAATAAAATATGTTGTTTGTTGTGTGTGGTGCTGATTGTGATCATGTAGGAGACATCTATGAGTGTCCACAAGGAACGTATGCCATCGGACGTCGAGCTCCACTACAAAACAATTTCATATACATAAAAACACAAACAACAAAGATATTTGTAATACAAACAACAAATTATTCATGATCCTATATAATTGCAACTTTATGATGTATTGTATGCGGTTTCATACAGGATTTTTGTTTGGGGTGGGGCTCCGAGTGTACTTCGCCACACCCATTTTTTTGAACCTACACTACTTTGATGCACATCTTTGCATACGAGTCTATACTTCACACTGATGATCAGTGTTCGGTCCTATGCACTAAATGGCTCAGTTATGATAGGAACATAATGGGATACAAAATCGGACTAAAAATAAATGCTTCCTAAATGTTCATTTCTATTCAACTCCCAAAATTCTAGGGGGGAACCCAGCGCTAGCCTCCCACTGTATGAACCCTGGTATGTATACTCCACACTGTACATGAGAGAAACAATCGTTGTATTGAGAAAGTGTAATTTGAAAATGAAAAGCAGTACCAGCACACACGTGGAATTCAACTTACCAGGCATGGATGGTGTCACAGACTGAACGATCCCTCCCATAGGATCCGGAACCTCCATACAATACCAAAAAAACACAAGACAACAATGATATTTGTAACATAACAGCTGGCCTCGCTGAATTGCCCCCTCTCCTTCCCCGTCATTACTTTTCACTGACATTCTTGTACCATAACCCCCCCTCCCCCGTCATTACTTTTCACTGACATTCTTGTACCATAACCCCCCCCTCCCCCGTCATTACTTTTCACTGACATTCTTGTACCATAACCCCCCCCTCCCCCGTCATTACTTTTCACTGACATTCTTGTACCATAACCCCTCCCCCCCCCCCCAGCCCTAGCTGGACACCCAAATACAGTAGCTGGAGTTGAAAAAATGAAATTCAACTTACCCAGCGTGGATGATGTCACAGACCGAAAAAGACCACCGAGTTCGTTCTCTCTCAGGTTGGATCCGGAAGTGCCACATACTGTTTGTTCATGGTTGCTCTCTCTCTCTTTCCACAAATGCACGCACACAAATGCACGCACACACATACACACACACACACACAAGAAAAAAGAAGCTACAGGTGAATACAGATCATAAAAATAAATGTATAATTTATTATACATAAATTGACTGGTGTACACACACACACACATGAAATTCAACTTACATGGGCATAGTAGTCTCGATCCAAAAAGATCCAGAGTTCCCTCCCAGGTTGTATACGGAAGTGCCACATACTGTTTGTCCACGGTTGCTCTCTCTCATTCCACAAATGCACACACACACACATACACACACACACACACACTAGAAAAAAGAAGATACAGGTGAATATAGATCATAAAAATAAATGTATAATATAAATTGACTGGTGTACACACATACATACATGAAATTCAACTTACATGGGCATAGAAAAGACCCCCCCTCCCCGAGTTCGTTCCCTCCCCGGTTAGATCTGGAAGCGCCAGAATAACATTTCAACTCCACGCACACACATATACATCGAGTGTGAAGCTCCACTACAACACCACAAAAACACAGACAACGACAACGACAATAACAATACATATTACAACTTTTGGGATGTTCAGGGGGGGGGGAGGAGCAGCCACAAATATCAAAGTCTGTGGTCCTTCACACAAAAGATTATGGAATATCAATGGTGTGTGTTGTCATCTTTCTTCCACTCTCCCCCTACCTCATCCACCCGACTCTTGTTCTTCGATTCCCGCCTTCTCCGACCGCGAGGACATCCAGAACTCGGAGCAGGAGGAGCCACTTCCTCTTCTTCATCACTGGAACCTGCTGCCTATTCGTGTTTCATCATTGGAAGACTCAGGTCCGGTATCCTCTCCTTCATGACTGGAAGACTCTGCTCCTGTCACCTCATCTGCGTAATCGGGGTCGGTGACTGCATTCACATCTGGTCCTAGTAGTATATGTGGTAAAAAATTTTTTTTAATTTTTTTGAAAATTTGAATTTGTTCAAAAAACCACAAGCCACTTTCAAATCTCAAAACTCAATGAAATATATATAATATTATAGCTAAACAGCTTACTCTATCTCAATATAGCTATAAATAAGTCCTTTCCACAACAGAAGCTTGCTATTTTTCAAGAGAAAGACAAGAGAAAGACAAGCTTACCTCGATCATCTTCTTGACTCCCATTTTCAGTATCAGAGTTGACGGGGTCTGGTCCACCAACCCTGATACAGGGCCTCCTATAGCCCTAGATGTCGTCTCCCTTCTCTCCGCTTGATCCTGAGTCGCTAGAGTCAGCATCAAGCAAGTCTAAAACTTGCACCGCATTGTAACTTCTAGACGCCATCTTCAAAAAAATGACTTTGAAAAAAAATTTTTTTTTGCATAGTTACCGGGGTCACACGACACGCTCACTTTTTTGCTATGATGTAATAAGCATTACCTAAGACTGTACGTAATAGGGAGGTCCCCAGTTGAACTGGCGATTTTATAAAAAATGGAGAAGACAGTAAGTCAAACCGCAAAGTCTTGGTCGGCAAAGAAGCGGTTGTTTCAATGTGTTATGGAATGCTACTGAGCTCAAGCAATTTTTCGCTGCTTCTACAAAGCTCTGGAGATGACTGGATCCATAAATGAAGCTGCTGTGAAGAAGGTAACTTTTTTTAAAATTCGACGGAGAACCGATGTTTTTTTTTTTTGCCGAGGAAGAAATAAACGCAACTGCTGTGAGGTACTGCCGAAGCAGTCCTGGCTGAAAGCTATTTTAGATGCTTCTCCAATGCATTGGGCACCTGTGTATGCAATCTGAAGGTTCTAGCTATAATGTAACTATTTTTAAAAATTCGGAGAAGCCAACCGGTCTTCACCCGCTTTAAAGCGGGATTGGGAACGAAAGGGTAACACAACATTTCGACTTCTTGCCAAAGTCCTCTTCAGGAGTCAATTATAACTATTTCAGCTGAGACTGACTGAATCATTGAATGAGGAATGAAATTTTTGACCAATTGAATACAAACAAGAACATTATTGTGTGGTATTCTCATGCAAAAAGAGAAACAAAAAAGATCAATAGCCATCGCAGATAATTATAAAAAACATAAAGACTATTTGACATCTCAGATATATTGAAATTGAATTATTTTTTGTAATTATATAATTGATCAAAATATTTAAGCAATGCATGTTTCAAGTGTATTTGATTATTCTATAAATCATAATGTTAAAATTTGCATGTCATGATTATTGTTCAATATTTTGTACTTTAGATGACCATCTTGTCACAGCCAAGACGATGTCATCGTGCTGCTGCTTTTGATATTTCTTCTGAGCTCACAGAAATAGTAATATTTGGAGGGACTGATCAACATGAGCACAGGCTCTCAGATACTACAATATTAAGATTAAGTAAGTTATAAAAAATAAAAAATTACTTCAATTTAACTATTAATATGTATTGTACGCGTGATATTTTGTTATTTTGATAGTTTATTCATCTAACTAGTGATGCGCTTGAGCACAAATGGCGAGCGAGCCTAAAGACTATACTATTTTTATATGAATGATTTTGACTTCTAACACTGAAGCTACTGAAAATAAGGTCCAGTTTTTTTAAATTTCGCATGGTAAAGGGATTTCAGTGCCATAGTAACAACTCTCTGCAACTGCTTGACAACAACAAAACAATACACGTTATTTAAAAGTTTTCTGTGTGATATTCTTTAGCTAAGTAGTGGTTGTAACACACAATGCTTTGACACAACTGGACATGCACCTACACAGACTTACCTTCGCAGTAGTCTAGTGGACAATGTATTTTCAAGTAAATACTGTTGCGCACGGCTTATAACCATGACAAAGAGCGCATTGACTTACCACCGCTACTAACTCGAACAGAAATAGAAGTCCCTTTAGTTTTCATGTTTTAACTGCACCCGCAAAAGAATTCAAAACGGTAAACAATTCAATTCTAGGGTGATACGGGTACTGATCGCTAAACCAGAGGATTCTGTTTAGTGCAATTTGGGACGGGGTCGACCACATAACTAACACAAAAATGCGAGGGTCAAAGTACAAAAATGCCTTTCGTACGTCCATACATATGTACAAATAAATAAACAAACATCCCCGATTTTCGATTGTGTTACCCCTGTAAGTGTCTCGCTCGCTACGCTCGCTCGCCAATTATGTAGTATAGTGAATAAAATGTTCTAATACCATAACCTAGTAATTTTCAATACAAAAAAGTGTGGTATTATTATAAAAATTTTAGTGCACTAACCACATCCAACTATAAAATATGGTCCCCCGGCAGTTTCTCTCATTACATTTTAGTCCACTGAACACGTCCAACTATGAAAAATGCTAATTAAGTGATTCTGAACAAGTTCCCCTTTTTCGATATGATCATGTGAAGATGCCAGACCATAATATATGCTAATTAAGTGATTCTGGACAAGTTCCACTCCTTCGATATGATCAGGTGAAGATGCCAAACCATATAATATGCTATTCAAGCGATTCTGGACAGGAACCCCTCCTTCGATATTATCAGGTGAAGATGCCAAACCATAAAATATGCTAATTAAGTGATTCTGGACAGGTTCCCCTCCTTCGATGTGATCAGGTGAACATGCCAAACCATAAAATATGCTAATTAAGTGATTCTAAACAAGTTCCCCTCCTTCGATATCATCAAGTGAAGATGCCGAACATTAAAACATGCTAAGTAAGTGATTCTGGACAAGTTTCCCTCATCAGATAAGATCAGGCGAAATTGTTGAAACTAAAAATATGCTAATTAAGTGATTCTGGACAAGTTCCCTTCCTTCGATGTGATCAGGTGAAGATGCCAAATCATAAAATATGCTAATTAAGTGATTCTGGACGGGTTCTCCTCCTTCAATATGATCAGGAGAAGATGTCGAACCATAAATTATGCTAATTAAGTGATTCTGGACAAGTTCCACTTCTTCTATATGATCAGGTGAAGATGCCAAACCGTAAAATATGCTAATTAAGTGATTTTGGACAAGTTCTCCTCCTTCGATATGATCAGGTGAAGATGTCGAACTGTAAAATATGCTAATTAAAAGATTCTGGACAGGTTCCCCTCCTTCGATATGATCAGGTGAAGATGCCAAACCATAAAATATGCTAATTAAGTGATTCTGGACAAGTTTCCCTCCTTCTATATGATCAGGAGATGTCGAACCCCATAAAATATGCTAATTAAGTGATTCTGGACAAGTTCCCCTACTTCGATATGATCAGGTGAATATGCCGAACTTAAAATATGCTAATTAAGTGATTTTGGACAAGTTCCCCTCCTTCGATATGATCAGGTGAAGATGCCAAACCATAAAATTAATATGCTAATTAAGTGATTCTGGACAAGTTTTCCTCCTTCAATGTGATCGCGAAGATGTCAACCGTAAAATATGCTAATTAAGTGATTCTGGACAAGTTCCCCTCCTTCGATATTATCAGGTGAAGATGTCGAACTTAAAATATGCTAATTAAGTGATTTTGGACAAGTTCCCCTCCTTCGATATGATCAGGTGAAGATGCCAAACCATAAAATTAATATGCTAATTAAGTGATTCTGGACAAGTTTTCCTCCTTCAATGTGATCGCGAAGATGTCAACCGTAAAATATGCTAATTGAGTGATTCTGGACAAGTTCCCCTCCTTCAATATGATCAGGCGAAGATGTAGAACCGTTTTATGTTTCGACATCTTCACCTTATCATTTTGCCCCCTTCTTCTATATGATCAGGTGAAGATGCCAAACCATAAAATATGATAATTAAGTGAATCTGGACAAGTTCCCCTCCATCAATATGTTCACGTGAAGATGTCGAACCGTAAAATATGCTAATTAAGTGATTCTGGACAAGTTCCATTCCTTCTATATGATCAGGTGAAGATGCCAAAACATAAATTATGCTAATTAAGTGATTCTGGACAAGTTCCACTTCTTCGATATGATCAGGTGAAGATGCCAAACCATAAAATATTCTAATTAAGCGATTCTGGACAGGTTCCCCACCTTCGATATGATCAGGTGATGATATTATCAGGTGAAGATGTCGAACCGTAAAATATGCTAGTTAAGTGATTCTGGACAAGTTACCCTCCTTCGATATGATCAGGTGAAGATTCCAAACCACAAAATATGCTAATTAAACGATTCTGTCTAACCATAAAATATGCTAATTAAGTGATTCTGGAAGAGTTCACCTCCTTCGATATGATCAGGTGAAGACGCCAAACCATAAAATTGAATTTCTTTGTAATGATTAAATGGAATGTCAGACTATAACAAAATGTTAAATAAATTTTTATGGACATTTTCTGTCCTTTGCCATGATCAGATGAACAAGTTAAACTTTAAAAATATGCTAATTAAATGTGACAGTCTATGAGAAAAGGGGGCACATCACTCAAACCAAAAAAAATGAGTTTTTTATGCTAATAAAAAGCTACAATTTAGCTCAGCTTAGTGCTAAAATACTGGAGGGTAAAACCTTCGACACGCAGAGAAACTAACAGTTGAACTGGGCTGTATTCAGCAAAGCAATTGAACTAGAAATCGAGAAAATATAAATTGAATTTCCACTTCCGGTATAATTAATGTTTCCTTATACTTAACGGCGTACTTCGCATACGCAATTAAATCGTACAGCCGCTTTTTAACGGCGACTAACGAAGTTTGCGTAGAGTTCTTTTTAGATTTCAGAGCATCTCACAGCCTGTCTTGTCGAAATCCTTGGCTACTCTACTCCATGTAGTGGTAAACTTTCAACCAGAGGTAAGCTGTAGATTGCATTCATGCCATTTTTTTTTTAGCTGCTTGTTTGAAACTCCGCCCATTCCCCGTTTATTGTACTTCAAGAACAAGAGAGAATAAAAAGTAGCTTGTATTTCCACGGCACGCTTGGGGTCTTTTAAGTTGTTTTGTCATTTGAAATTTGGCGTAGACTTAGAGTAAGGGTCACTAAGACTAATGCTTGATAAGGCTAAAAAGTGTGCGCTTTTTACAGTGTGGACATGCTTCTGCAGGAGCTATAGAATCTTGTACTTTTGACAGTGAAATGTATTTATCCAATAGTGCGCATTGTCATTCAGTGGCTAGTGAAAGTGGTGACTTGGAATGGAATGTAAATAAAATATCTAGTGATGAACAAGAATTGGAGTGTTGCGATGAAATTTCAATAAATTGTAATTATTAATTCCACCATCTTTTCTAGCAATTGTGATGAACTTCAACCAATTTGTTGGAGATAAAGAGATTCTTCTTTGATCACTTTCACTGGCGTAAGAACCAGGGGGGCTTGGGGGGCTGTAGCCCCCCCAGCCTGAAAGTAAGGGGAGCAGAGCCCCCCCTGCTGAGGGCACAAGATACATCTCACTAGTCTTGCTAGGTAATCTCAATGGTAACTAAAAAAATGTTAATTAACTCAAATCACAGCAGCTACATTATACTGATAAACAAAGGTCATCCACATAGTACAGCTTGCAAGTCTGTAGGCAGGGGGGCTCATGGGGCTCACGTAAGCCCCCCTTTTGAAAATGATTCATGCTTAGTCAACTTAAAATGTTCATGATGATTTCATACATCAGTAGTTCTTTCATGCAATACAATACATTTCTTTAGCCTTAGGTCAAATTTTAAGATCTCAATCTGACCACTTTAATAAACAAAAAAAAAACATCAACAAAAAACAATACTTATCATTGCTTCAGTAAACTAAAACACAGACACTTCAACAAGTTAATGTTGTACACAGCAACACTGTTTGCTACATTTTGATTTTGACAACTATACTTTTAACCTAACCACTCAAATCTTTTGTGACTTTAGCCCTGCATTATTACAATATTATATATAATTATATATGCATATAATCATGTTATATACAATGGAAAAAAATTACAAAAAATATTTGTTGGAACATATCTTTTGAAAAACATGATTTTAGCCAGGTTTTACTTCTACCACAGAGTTACACTTTAGTTCATTATTGCAATAGAAACTAGCTAATCAATTTTGAAATTGTTTGGTGTCCGACAAGAAACTGCATTTTCTGGTAAACTTTCTCACTTGTGACTGGAGGAGGGCTTGTGAGTTTTTGCAACTTGCTAGATTGCGAGGGCTGGTTCAAAGACATTGGATTGGATGAGATACTTGCATCAGAGGATATGCCTTCACATATTATACAGAGCTTGAAGCATTGCCACTTTCTGGCCAAGGTGGGCCACTTGCCTCAAAAGAGATGTAGCATCTCTTAACACAACCACGTACCTGTCACTATGTGAGCCGCAATCCTCTAACTCTCTCCAATTCAGTCAGACCTCTGTTGTGCAAGAATTTGAGCGTCTCTTAATCAGTATAATCAACACACTCTTGCTCTTAAATTCCATCCATAGGCTAAGAACCAGGAGGCTTGGGAGCAGAAGTCCCCAGCTTTTATTATGTTCTGAGGCCAAGGGGGGTGGAGCTCACTAGTTTTGCAATGTAATTTGTACCTGTAACAACAAATAATTAACCAGCTTCATTTACAGCTGCTTCACTAATCAAGAAAGGTCACTCCAGCAGCTACTGAAGTTAGTTATAAATTCAATATATCACAGCAAAAAACTCTCCGTTCCTTTTTCAGTTCAAAATCTAGAGTCTCTGATGAAGCTGCATGAAGGTAAGCACATCACCCAATCAGTGCAGACTAAAAATAAGTTTCAATGTGCAGGTCAAACAAACTTCCTAGAAACTGATGAGCCAGTTATAGCTTGCTGACCAAGTTCACAGTGATGAAGACTCAGATGATGATTGCCCTTCACGTGCACAGTGTGAGTCAATCGCTGACACCTGCACTTGCTCATGCTGCTCAAATTTGGAAGTTGCTTACCAGCCAAAGGACTTGCTTCAATCTAAAAGCCAGGGAAATATATTAGCAAGGTACATTCAGGCTTCTTGGTACAGCAAATATAAATGGATTAGTGTGTGCACATCCTCGTACAAGATATTCTGTCATATATGCTGTAGAACAGATAAGCAGGGGTTGCTCACGTCAAAGTCTCCACTGTATTAAGGCAACTCTTAGGAGATATTCAAGCAGCAAAGTATTTTTCGCTTATAGCTGATGAGGCAACTGACATATCACACAATGAACAAATCTGCATACAGTTAGTGATTGGCAGAGAGCACCTCAGCAAACAATCCTTGACAACAGAGAATAAGGTGAAAGCTTTGGTATCAGGTAGTTGAAGTAAACCTATTGCTGCTTCATGAACCTCATAACTACCCAGCGAATTGCAATGCAGATTTGTTCATTGTGTGATATGTCAGTTGCCTCATCAGCTATAAGCGAAAAATACTTTGCTGCTTGAATATCTCCTAAGAGTTGCCTTAATACAGTGGAGACTTTGAACATGAGTGGAGTTAGAAGTGGTGTTCAAGCTTTGATGAAGAAAGAGACTGACTCGTGTCTCTATGTTCATTGCTTTGCACACAGCCTAAATTTATGCATCCAAGGCTGTGTGCAAAGCAATGAACATAGAGACATGAGTCAGTCTCTTGAGGACAATTGCCGATGCACTGAATCAGAGCAATATTGTTAGAGGCATGCTCAACGAATTGGACAAGCTAGTTCAAGTATACTTGACCTATCCTGTCACAAGTGCTACTGCTGAAAGGTCATTTTCTTCTCTACGAAGAATTAAAACTTTCCTCAGAAGCTCAATGACAGCCCAGCGCCTGAATAACTTATTCATCCTGTATGTTCACAAGTCATTTATTGACTTACGTGATTTTGTGTCAGTAAACATTTTATCAGTAAATGATTTTGTGTCAGTAAACAGAATAAACTATTTTGGACATTTTAAAGTAAACTATCATTCTTCTTTAATTATCTATATTGTTGTTGTCTACCTTGTTTGCATTTCTCATGAAGAATGTACTAAAGAACTATTCTCAATTCTCAGAGATGTAAAATACTAGGCAGGAATGCCCATTACCTCTGTGCTTAATTGTGACCGGTTTTGGGAAAATCGGCCTAAACGCGGCATCTAAAGTTTTCTAATTTATTCTACCAGTAGGCTGCACGGGGCCTTGGGATGCCGTCCTCCTCATTTGGAAGCTGTAGCACAAGCCGTCTTCGCCCTACGCACTACAACACTTCAGTATTTTTGCTAAACTTATTATTGCTGATTTCGAAAAAACGCCAGGTAAAGGCGTTGCTAAGGTCAGGGGGCGTGCCTTGTGTCCATATACTATTACTGCATGTCTCCGGGACACTATGGACTAAACCGGTTACAGGCGGATTGAAAGAAGTTTAAAAGGCTTAATGCAGGGCTCTTTAAGAAACTATGATGGCGAGAATTGCGTGAGTACGTGAATTACGTAGAATAGTAAGTGAATTAGTTAGCTACATTTTTTTCCCGCTGTTAGTGAAAAGCCCGCCAATAATTTCTTAGCAACTCTCCGTACACGAGTCCAACCGGCTAGTGTTTCTAGCCTCCTAGTGTGAGTTCTAGAGCACGCCAGAGCTTACAACTGCGTCTTAAGCTTGAGCTAACTGGTAACTATCCATTTCTGCCATAAAAATTTTTTCGAAAAATATCGACCCATATGGCTTTACCCGGGGATACTGAAAAAAATTGTTTGCCGCGTTTAGGCCGATTTTCCCAAAACCGGTCACAATTAGATTACTGACCACAGTCAGCCCCCCCACTCAAAATTATCTTCTTACGCCAGTGACTTTACTGAAGCTAGTTCATAACGTGACTTTAACAATAGTTAACTTAGTAGCTGCTTATTTCTAAATGTTTCGTGCACATATATGTATCATACTGAAGGATAACAATGCTCTTTCAATTGGTAGTATTGGATTAAATTTTATTAAAGCCTTGATGTGATAAATATTATAACATAAAACAATTAGAACTTTTAATTAAACAATTTAATTAGTGGAAGGGGTAATATCATCTCACGAGTTACAGAAAGAATGAAAAAACTATAATCTTCGGTGAACCTACTGATATTTTTGTTGTTGTTTTTGGTTATGTACTTGCCTAGCTGTAAGAACCTGTGGTAGTGACTATTGATTAATGGGAGAGCAATCATATTTCCAAGATGGGTAAGAATAACTAAATTAAAGGATTCTGTTTATCAAGTAGCGTTTCCAAAGTATGCTCTGTTGAAAAAGCTCTATCATACCATAGATCTAATCTACTTCGCTATTGGAAAATGGATTTTCAAGTATGCACTATTGTACAATAATTAGCTTACTTTATAGTTGGACGTGTTTAAACATATTATTTTCCCTACAAGTATTTTCCTTTGGCTTTACTTGTAGATTTCTGATGGCAGTCTAACTAATTTCTGTAGCATTTTACATTTGCTTTACCAGCTTAGAGGTTTAGTGATCTCAAGTGACTGTTTAACTATACTACGTTATATTAAATTAGTAGTACAAACTGTATTTATAGTTTTTATTTATACATAATTTGTTTGAATTTATAGAAAAAGTACAACTTTCAACAACTTCTACCAAATGGAATGTATCAGAAATCATTCATTCTTCAGAGTTGAGAGATAAAGACAGACTAACAGAAAAGAAATTACTGAAAAGTAAGATTGCAGATTAAGGTTGCAATTTATGGATTGGTTAAATCAAATTGATAAAATAATGTTACTGGATTGAGTATTTGTCATAGCTATGCGTTTCAAAATTATTCATTTTAGTCTTTTTGCTCATTTTGAACATGCATCGCGAATACTTTCATTTCACATTGTTGAGACTAATGGTAATATTTTCAACAATATACATACGCAATATGTAGTTAAGATTTAATCAGACGATTCTGTTCAGAAAGATACTATATTCTAATTACATACACATTATAAATAACAACTGCAAAGCTAGTGGCATTGTTTAAGATATTTATTGATACAATGGGTTTGATTTTTTTTCCTTTATAAAACTGTCAATGAGGTAATCATCATAAATACAAATGCTAAGGTTTGATTGAGATTTTTTAGATTAATATCTTTACCTTTTCTGTTTGTTTGTGGTAATAATTACTACAAGATACATCTTGTTTTTAGTTGACGGAAAAAATTTGAAATGCCAAGTATTATATAATAATGGCATAACTACTACAGATATAGAGAAAGGTGCTGATGAAGCCACAACATTATTGTACAACTTATTAAAATCTTGGTTTTTAGCATAAAGGTAATCACTTCTTTAGTGTGCGTCTTTGAGTTTATCTATTTCTGTTTGCTGCTTTGTCTTCTTGTCTGTTAGTCAGTATATTAATAAGCAATTCTGTCTGCTTGTCTATTTGTTTATCTGTTTGCTTATTTATCTGCTTGTTGGAGTCGGTTAAATGGTATACATGTCAATCTGCTTGTCAATAGAATATGATCAATTCAGGGAGAACTAGTTTTTGTTATTATTCTGTTTTGCTTCTGACAGATATAAGCCAATTTATGATCCAAATGTTACACTTCTGTAACCCTTATGTTTCACCTGTCACGAATCCGGGACTAGCATTTGTTAATGGTTAATTAGATAGACTGCTTATAATATGTAGAGAAATTAGTAATAAAACTTTTCAAAGTCATATAATATGTTCCTATTGTATTAAATAAATACCTAGATAAAGAAATACAGAAAGCCTGTCAAGAAGCCATACAAAAACAGACATGTGTGGACCTAAGTGTAGGACGAATGAATTTTGTTGGTCTTCCAAGATCTGGTAAAAGTTCAACTCTACATCGACTACTTGGAGATTTTATGAACATTGATCAATCTAACATGAAAATTAATGAACCAAGCACTGGAGTAGCTGAGAGAAGGCACCTATTCATTCAGAGTATCAGTAAGTCATTTGGATTTGCACAGCAGGGGCAATGGACCAAGAAGGACATTGGAGGGGAAACTTCAATTCTTAATGATGTTATACAAGAAGCTGTAGAAAGTAAGTAGAACTTGTACAAAACCCATAACATGAAGACTTTAATATTTACATCTAAAGTTTATCATTCATAGCTGCAAATTTAATTAAAGTTTCGATTGTTAGCAGAGCACATTTCTCTTGATCACAGTCAAATAGTATCATTTAGTTTGATTTGTTCGTTAATATAGTCCTCCTAATATGATGTGTGCATCTAAGTTGATTGGGAATCTATTTATTGGATTTATTTCTTACATTAGTATTAGTATTTTGAACTATATAATTCAAGTTCTTCACTATGAATAATATTATTAAAGTTTAATTTTACTTATTAATATGAATATGACATCAACAATTTACTTTTACCAATAATAGTTTCTTTATATGGACTTTGTAATGCATAGTACATGGATAACAACTTGATGAGTACAAGAAATAGTATTAGACAATAAATAATGCTATATAAACCTGCAGTTAAAGTATAACACATTTTCAATTATTATGGTTAAGTTATAATGATGGGTTAAAATTATGAAATGTTGTAACTTTATAAAACAACAGGTAATAGTAATTTAGCATAAACGAACTAAGTTAAATGAAAGCCGATAAACTCATCAAAATTTACTGTTTCAGTTAAAAATACGCTCATTGTGTTTAATACATTGAATGGAATAATAATTGAATTTGATTGATCATTTTTGCAGAGACCAAACCGAAATTCCAAATCAAACTAGATATATCAGCAACTGAAGAAGTTATAGATGCCCAATCTTCAAATGGTACTAAGAAAATGTCTTTAAATACAACTGTAGAAGATATAAGAACACCGGCTGAAACATCAGCACCTTCTGACGATGAGGACAAGTTAAAAGAATCACGTGCCATCAATGTAGCAGAAATTTATCCTGCTTATATTGAAGCTGCAGCAGAACACAATGAAGAGAAAGTAAAGTATTTACTGAAAGACACTACATACTTGATTATAACTGATCATGGAGGCCAAACTGAATTTCTAGACCTCATGTCTCGCTTTCTAATGGGGGCATCTTTACATCTTATTTTCAGTCGACTCACTGATTCTTGGGACTGTGTGTTTAAAATGTATTGCACCAATGAAGATGGAGTTTCTACTGAGAAAGAAGACTCTATTGTAACTCTAGAAGAAGTCACCTTTCAAACTGTAGCTAGTATAGCATGCATGAAGAATACGAGTGACAAATTGACCACAAATCAAGACTCTAATACTGACTTGGACAAAGCTAACTTAGTTACTAAAGCTATGTTTGTGGGAACATTTAGAGATAAAGTGTCTCTGTCACAATTTAAAAAACGAGATCAGATTCTTAGAAAGAAAATTGAGCAGACGGAATTTTACCACCAAGACATTGTCGAGTATGCCTCAGAAGAATTCCTGACATTAGCACTGGACAACAAGAAAGGAACTGTTGAGGAAATCAACACAGCAAGACAAACTTTTGAGAATTGCGTTAAGAGGAATCTAGGTAAAGTTCACATTCCTTGCTCCTGGTTGATGTTCAGCATAGTTTTGCGATCAAAAGGAAAGCGCACAATGACACTTGAAGAATGCAGTGAGATTGCAGCAAGTTTAAATATTGATTTATCAGACCTAACAAATGTCCTATGGTTTCTTCATTATCGTGTTGGAACGCTCCTGTACTATCCAGATGTGAGAGGTTTTGAAAACATAGTCATTTGTGACGTCAAGGTTAGCAATATAATACCTCCATTAATTTACTTTTGATATTTAAATACTAGAGGTGTAGAGTATTAAGTGTTCCCAATATGTTCCAGTGTCGATGTATTTATTTATTTATTAATTCAAGAACACTTGAACTTAAAGTATCTTGACTGGTTTACGTTATATATTACAAGAAATTAAACTGCCTATAACTGTATCATTTATAAACTTATTATTTAATACGGTGAAACTAAATAATGTAACGAATCCTAAAGCATATTTTTGTATTTATATTGTTGTAAAATGTCTTTCAATAATTCATTTTTTTAATTATGTAATCAAGTTATATTATTTAATATAACAAATAACATGGCAGAATCTTATGATGAAAATGTTTATTTTGTATTAATTAACAATAGAATAGCTTGGATTTTTTATTTTTGAGGATTAATTAAAAGTTTACTTTCAAAAGTTTGAAACTGCCAGATACCTACTTACCCATATAGTCCAGTCAATATAGCATTGGACCCACCACAAATTGCAACACAAGGTTTCTTTTCAGTTTTGTGAACAAAAAGGTTTATTTTATGATATACTAAAAGTCTAGAAAAATATATGCAGGCGAAACCCCTTTTTCACACATATGCTTAATAATTAAATAATTAAATTATAGTAAATTCTCTCTTATCTGGGCATCTTAGAACTATGGGGTGCTCATATCTCAGAAATGACCATAACTTGGAATTAATCTATTATTAAGCTAGTGTTTGTCAGGAACGGTCACTAAAAGTCACTCCACCCACTCATTTAATAAAATTTTCCCGGATTTTGCTGCCCAGATAATAGAGTTGCCAGTATCTAATGGGTCCAGATAAAAGAGAATTTACTATAATACAATCATATATGTGACCGGATTTGTGAAAACCCGGCTAAATGCGGCATCTAAAGTTTTCTAATTTATGCTACCAGTAGGCTGCATGGGGCCTTGGGATGCCTTCCTCCTAATTTGGAAGCTGTAGCACAAGCCGTCTTCGCCCTACGCACTACAACACTTCAGTATTTTTGCTAAACTTATTATTGCTGATTTCGAAAAAAAGCCGGGTAAAGGCGTTGCTAAGGTCAGGGGGCGTGCCTTGTGTCCGTATACTATTACTGCGTGTCTCCGGGACACTATGGAATAAACCGGTTACAGGCGGATTGAGAGAAGTCTAAAAGGGTTAATGTAGGGCTCCTTAAGAAACTATGATGACGAGAATTGCGTGAGTACGTGAAGTATGTAGAATAGTAAGTGAATTAGTTAGCTACAGTTTTTTCCCGGCTGTTAGTGAAAAGCCCGCCAATAATTTCTTAGCGACTCTCCGTATACACGAGTCCAACCGGCTAGTGTTTCTAGCCTCCTAGTGTGAGTTCTAGAGCACGCCAGAGCTTACAACTGCGTCATAAGCTAGAGCTAACTGGTGTCTATCCATTTCTGCCATAAAAATTTTTTCGAAAAAAATCAACCCATAAGGCTTTACCCGGTGATACTGAAAAAAATTGTTTGCCGCGTTTAGGCGGATTTTCCCAAATCCAGTCACATATATCTTACTATTTATGATATTTTCTGCTAACTGTTCTGGGTGACATTTATTATTTTGACTTGTATGAAACATTAATTGTAATAAAGTGCAATACAAGTAAAGTATCCTAGTCATTGTCATCTGAATATGCTGTTGTTGACATATTTGCACAGACACCGCGACACTCTCCACATCCTGTGGAGCAGTCAAGTCCAGCTTTGCGGCATGAGCAACGCATAGCTTCACATCCCACATCGAATTATTTGCAAAAGTTCCTTTTGAGCAACATCTCTGTCAGCTTGTATAGGGATTAGTTTGTCATCTACTTTCATCCAACCAAATCTAAATGGACACAGATTTCCTCTTCCTTTCCATATTTGAACTTGGTGAAAAACACGTAGACTGTGGTACTTAGCAGCAGATGAAGTGGGAGGTAGATGTTCCATCATTTTCATGAACTGTAACCACAAGTTTGCAGTACGTAAATTTTGCATGAATTGCTTTGCCTTCTCTAGTCTTTGAAGAACTCTTGCCAACACTTCTGACTGGCAGATGTCAGGAACCGTTATTTTGTCACTCAATAGATCTTCAACAAGTTTACTTATTTCATCTAGCTCTATGGGCAAGGATTTACTGATGAAGGGGGTAGGATTTTCTGGCTTTGATGTAATTTGTAGTTGTTCAGATAACTCATTTGCATGTTCATGTTCTGCTTTATTTCTCAAGCACAGTGGTTTTACATTAAATTATTTTGACACAAGCATGGTGTTTAGAGCTGAATCAACCAAGAACAAACCTCGTAATGCTCGTTGAACTGCTTTTCCACTCAGCATGTGAGTAACTGCATTGCTTGCATACACTATTTCTAATAATTCTTTCAACCCTGAACCTGCCATTAAATGGCCAATAGAGCCTAAAAAACTCATTTCAGTATGAAACCCACCTAACCTTAACACAATAGAATGCAGAATGCTGTGTTCGGGTTGACTCTGAATTACCTCAAGAGCTTTCCACCAAAGAGGTTGATCAAATGTTATGACAGGTGTTACTTGGTAATAACTTGCATGCCGACAGATGAAGTCAAGGGTTGTGTATACACATGACATGTTACCTGAATCCATGTCTAACATAGGTAAAAACAATATAGAGGACTCTCCTGGATGAATCCCTTTATTCACCATCTGCATAATCCCTGACCACCCTGGTCTTGCTGATAAAACAGACAAAAATATTTTCCACAAATCATCAAGAATTGATGATGAGTCTTCTTTGTGAATGACATGTAGCTCTGAATAGGTCAAAGATTGCATTCCATCAGTTGTAGGAATGGAGGGCAATATGTTAATCATACCAACTGCTGAAATGTCTTCTGCACTTACAGTGATCCGTGGAACACTTCGGTCATTAACTATTGCTGGTGTAGTTGCAGCTATCATTCCCATACCATGGAAAGTATTCATGCCATCATCGTTCGAATGTTGTGATCAACATTGTCAGCTACATATTGAACAAAATGTCATGGAGTAAAACCTGGGATATCAGTACTTTGAGCTACTGCAGCATTGCGTTCAAACTTTGTGACTTCTAAGTAAGAACAACAAAAGCCGTGTTTGTTCAGGGTATCGATAAGAAACTTTGAAGCGAAATGGTGATGTAGCTGTACGCCAAGTCCAACTTGAATAGGTGCGAGTATAGTTCTTGGTCGAGCAATCTGCATAATGGCTTCGCCTATAGAAGCTACCTTCACTTGCTCACATTTTGAAGGGAACAATGTATTCAACATCAACTGCAGGGAATCTGGTAAAAACAAAACAGCATCTTCAACTGAAGATAACTTACTACAACTTGTGTATGAATCCTTTGTTTGACTGACTCCTTGTATATCATTCTTGATTAATTTTGCTGCTGTCCTGATAATTCTGAGCTTGTCAGCATCACAGTCGTCATGTTTGGAGTCATGATAAAAATTGTGGAGAATTGTAGCAGCAGTAGTCTTTAGTGAAACAATACTCGATTTTCCACTCACTTCTGTGATTACAAGTTCGTCACCAAAATAATCTCAGCTGGTCTTTCATGTAAGTGAAGTGATATGGAGGGCAATCTGAGGATGTGTCCAATAAATATTGCTTCATCCTTTCAATAAGGTCATTAATTCTTATTTGTTCATGGTCATTTTCCTGTAAGTATGCTACTACCTTTAAGAATGCTTCTTTCTGTACCATATCTTGAGGTCTGCCTCTTTTTGAAGGTGGATATTCCTCAAATGAGGAAAATTGAGAAGGAATTGATTTTTTAGTTCTAAAATTAACGCTGCATAATTGATGGTATACAGCATCAGCTGCAAACAAATCATTGATGCTGTTGAGCCTACCTTTTACTGTATGGGACCATCTGTCCATTCTTGTATCACATAGCCTTTCAACCTCACTTTGAAACTCTTTCATTTTAACCTGTTTCAGTTTATGTCCTTTGACTGCTCTTCGATGGTTATATGTGTCAGGCTTACCACAAAATAGACAGTGCTCCTTGTAGTTGAAGGCCGGTTCTGCAGACCGTAAGAGGCGCTGGTCACTGGCTGAGGCATGGTGGTCTAATTTTCATTTTCTGGTACAAGCAGATATAGCATTTGGGTTGCAGTAGACTTGTCTACAATGTTTATGAACACGTTGACCTGGCTCCGTATAAATTTGATCACCCCGTTTTTTACTAGCTTCTGCTATTCCTTCACATCCTTTTGAGCTCAAGGTCACCACGGATTCCGTTTCTCCCAGACTCTGTTGACAAAAAGTGCAGCTATCCATCCTAGTATTTGTTAAATGTGTATCAAACGTATGAGGCTGAAGGTTATTCTTACCTTAGCAGAACATCTTTCAACCAGGTTGTTCTCTAAATAGTGCTGACCATTTGATATCACCATGTGCTCACACTTCTAGCTGTTCACTATTCCATCAATAGTGCCATGTGTTTGCACTTTTAAGTGTTACACAGCTAGTTCTCTTTCTGGTACTTAGCTGTGCTAACTTTTCCAAATAGTGCTCACCCAGTTGGTCTACCATGTTTTCACATTAATAATAAAGTAATATGTCACTTTAAAGGTAATCTTCTAAGGCTTATATCCTCCACTGAACTGTAAAGAATGATCCATATGTTTATGTTACACTTTGTCAATTATTATAAATACGAAAAATATACATGCAAAAAAAATGGATTTTGCCTGTGTAGATTTTTCTAGACTTTTAGTATGTTTATTTGGAGGCTTTACAAGTTACAAAAATGAAAAGAAACCTTGTGTTGCAATTTGTGGTGGGTTCAGGCATTTTTGGTCCTAAATTGACTGGACTAATATACTATCATCAATTAAATTAGTGGTGTGCTTGAGCCCAAATATCGAGTGTGCCAGCTTAGTAATGTTACATTAAAACTACAAAACTACTATATTATATAGTTACATAATATTTAGCTTAGTTCATACTACACAGTATATAGAATCTGGCCATTATAATTTCAGCAGACTAATAAAGAAATACTTTCTTACCTCAATTCTCTTAAGTTCTGAATTTAAGCCATCCAGACTGAGTTGTTAGTACAACAATCACTCTAACTTAGCTATAAAACAGATAACTTAAAGTTAATCTTAAATCTGATAATGTTGAATGCACTAGCTAGTACGCCAAAAAATGCATTTATTATTATATTGATTTATCCTACTAAGTTCAGTAGTTTTATTTTAACATTACAAGTATATAGCCATTCCTTACCTCTATTTTCAGGAACTAAGATAGTTTTGCAATACAACTTTAGCTGTTCTTAAGTGAAGTACCTGTAAGTCTAAAAAAGGCTTTGTTTTCAATAAATATAATATGTATACAATTGTTGACCATTAATTTTAGCTAACAAATATGGAAACATTTTCTTATCTCAATCAATAAAAAATATCATCTTTAGAATTGAAGCCATTCTGACTATCAATACAATGTCTAATTGGTAGCTCCAATAAAAATCTCGCTCTGTTAATAACTAAGAAAAGGCCGAGTTTGAATTTCTAGTCTTGTAAAGAGTCGACAATACTATAGTAACCATTTGCCACAGTTATTGTGACTTGAAAAAATGATAAATTATGTAGGCATTATCACACGGTTCTGAGCTTATTACTACAATAGGACTTGCTTATTGCTGTAGTATCACAAGAAACTGGGGGCAGGCCAAAATTGCCTTTTTTTTAAAGAAAAAGGAATCACACGTACATTTATAGGGCATACATGAAATCCATATACAAGTGATGTGCTTGAGCACAAATACCTAGCAAGTCTGTTATGTCTAGTTAACATAAAACTACAATATTGTTTTTTTAGCTTAGTTCATGAAAAACATTATTGTAGCATTTAACCATTAATAATAGCAATCAAATGCAGCATTACTCCATTACTTGAGTAATAGTAACTTATGTAGTATCAAATTTATGCCATTCCGACTATAAATCTTGAATAAGCTCTGAGCTACAAAAAGGCCCTAGTTTTTTATGCAATTTTAGCTAAAAAAAAATATGGAAAGTACATACTTACCTCAGCTTCCTGTGAGTAGTGGTAGCTTCTATAGTAAGTTATTCTGACTACCAGTGGCTCTTGACAATCAAAATGTTGCACTTAGCCGAGAAGCCCCCAATAACAGTGAGGTTTTTGAAATTTCATCTGGTAAAAAGTTTCAATGCCATTGTAGCCAGTTCTTAGATGCCCTTTATAAAAAATATTCAATATTTAATAGTTTGAAGTAAACTCATCTCTAGATGACATAAATAACATGTTTATCCTTCAGTAATCTTCATTTTGCTTTTGATTTTGATTGTGCCATGTTAGAGTTTGTGAGTCTGAAATGTTCAGCAAAGCATAATATGAACAGAAAAGATTAATTAGCTATCACTGTTTACAACAATGTAAAGAGGGGCACGATAATTATTACACTATATTTCATGAATGAACACCTAGCTAACATGCTTCCATACAGGATTTAATAAAGGTATTCTGATTGTAAAAACTGATTTTTTTTTTCTTGCAAAAAAACAACAACAACTATTGCCATGTTAATTTTTTTTCACAAGCAAATCCTACAATGAAGTAAAAGTCACTGGAGAAAGTACTACGGCTCCAAAAGGTCTTAGTAGAACTACAACAGTGGAATTTTTGGAGACATTCAAAATGATATTGTGCTTTCAATTTATAAAGCTACAACAGAGAGATTTGAAATGTGCTTATAGCTAGAACTGAACTTGGCATAACTGAAAGATTTAAAAAATACAATAAATTAAAATTTTTTTTAAATATAATAAATTTTACTTTAAGAAAAAACTAATTCAAACAGAACAGAAATCAGCTGGTTTATTACTCTAGAGTTCAAAGTTTTGGTGGGTAGTGTAAGCAAGATTGTAATAATGAGGAGTTTGTCTGTCACTGGAAAGTGCACTCTGAACAGCCAGCTATAATGTGCAAAGATGTCTATTTTGAGAAAGCATACCTGGTCCAGTAGAGTCAGGTAGCAGGTTATAACACTTTGTTCTGTTGTTGTAGTTCTTACTTTAACAATAAATCTTTTATCACAAATATGATTTTATTACATAAAATTGTGATTAAACACTTGGTGCTAATATTAAACACAACCAAAAAAAGAAAGCAATTTTACAATTTCATGTTTTAAAAAAATATTTAAAACATATTTTATACATACAAAGTTAATTCAAGGGACCTCTTTTCTATAATACTTCTTCTAATTATTAAAAAAGGTCTATCATCAATAAAACTGTTAGTTTGGTGAGTTTTTATCACATGTATAGTAAAATGTGCATTTCATACATTCACTTTGAAAGTGTCAGCCATTTTGAAAGATTGGATCCATAGTCCTAATAAGCTACTTTGTGACAGGTCCATCACAGTTTTTTGGATACTACAAACACCAGTGTAACTGAAAATCAAAATTAAAATTATTCCCCCATTTGATACTCAAATTCAAAATTTTGGTGATTGGCTCATGGACCATATCTCGCTTGCTCCGCTCGATTGACAACAATTTTTCAATTATTGCCAATATACCAAAAAAAATTTACATCGTGTTTCATGACAAGCAGAGACTTATGGTGATGCATAACGTATTTTATTTGTAATTCAAATCTCTTAAAATATAGCTACATCGTATATAACTAATTATCAAATGTAATTTATTAATTGTGTTACAAATAGTGTTTGTTATCTTACATATAAATGAATTATTTAAAAAAATGTTGTTCAGGTTATCTTTGATGCTGCAACACAATTAGTAAAGAAGACATTTATTTTCAATGAAGCTGGACATCGAGCAGCTACAATGTTTAAGAACAAAGCTCAGTTTACAATGGCAGATCTACTGAAAGCTACTAAAGAAGATGCAAAGGTTTTTATTTCTGTGGAGATGCTAATCACACTTTTTGAACATCACTATATCTTAGCTCCCCTTCCAGTAACAAGAAAAAGAAAAGAGATTACTTATTTTATGCCCAGTATTCTAAGAAGTGCTACAAAAGATGAGCTCCAAAATGTTCCTGTTATTACTGAAGTGTCTCCTCTCATGTATCAATACGAGTGCGGCTACTTACCATTAGGAGTCTTCTCTTCTCTTATTATAGGCCTGGTTTCAAACACAAAACTAAATTGGACTTTCAAAGAAGACAGTCCTTGTCGCAACAAGATTGAATTTCTAGTAGGAAAGGACTTGGACACAGTTACTATAATTAGCTATGCCACATATATTAAAGTGGTACTCTACAGAGAATCTCATCCAACAACACCCACTTCTGAAGTCTGTGCACGCATTAGAAATACTATCACTTCTATGTTAACAGAAGTCAATCATAATCTCAAGTACCACAATGCAAGACTTCAATATGGATTTGAATGTACAGACCATCCACCAGAAGAACTATCATATTCAGAATCACATCATTTATGCATACTAGAAGATGAAACCTCTCATAAAATGAAGTGTCTGAAGGACCCAAATATTACTAAAATAATTCGACTCATACCAAGACAGACACTTTGGTTTCATAAGGTATGTCTATAAATTAATTAAGGTCAGTGTTAAAGTTACTATATCGTTTACAAACACTATAGGTACAATGTGATGATGTATTGACCACTGGAACACCATATGAAGGTATTCATATTAATAATTTAATGAGCTTGCAGATTAGTTTTATTTAGAATACTGTTCACATTTGAAGTGAAATAAGCAAAGCATATGAATTAACTAAACAAACACTGTTAAAAATGGAGTGTTTGGATAACTTAGTTTTGGTGTTAAATAGGAGGCGCTGCCTGGACACCCCAGTTTAAAGCATAATTATTGTCTCCATATAGTTAGTCGCAATTAAAGGACATTTGAAATGAAGAAACTAATGGATATAAGCTATTATTATATCAGCTCACTTGGTAAAGTATGCATTAGTGTAGAAGCTATAAGGTCTCAAAGTGGGGTGTCCAGACAGCGCCTCCTGGCGAAAATCTCGCGAGGAGTTATTTAAGCAACCCATTTTAACAGTGAACATACCTAAAATTATATACATTTTTATGCCCACTCATTTGAACACTGTTACATTATATCAACTACACTTGTTATTGATAAATACATCATGGTTCAATTTGCATTGTTTCTTCCAACTTATGTAACAATAGGTATATTTTTGCTCACTAAACCTGAGTTCACACAGTATTCATATTTATTTCAGAACTGACAGTTGAAGACTTGGGTAAGGTGTATGAAGAGCTCTACGAAGGCAGAGAGAAATGGAAGAACATAGGTCTCAAGCTGGGTCTGAATATCACTATGCTAAACATTATAGAAAAGGACAGACAATATAAAACAGAACCTTGTTGCCTGGACATGTTGATGGAATGGCTGACAAATGGAACAAACAGAAGCTGGAGTGTACTAGCTGATGCTATGGAAAGTCCAATAGTTAGTCTTTCAAACATTGCAGCTGCATTACGAAAAAAGTACTGCAATTAACCTTATAACATATAAATTAGCATGCAAAATCTATCATTTTTCATTTGTATTCATTTCTCTCTGTTATTGGCTAGTGTTTTCATTTCTAGTTTCCAGTAATCCAATGATAATACTTTATATTGATTCACATAAACTTAATATTTCTAAGTAAAGGTTTGAAGTAATACAATTATTGTGATATGAGTAGATTTTGAGGGAATATGGAAAATGTTGTCTTTAGTTGGTACTGATTTCAATAAGATTGAATTGATCTGAACTTTTTCATTTACTAACTGTTAACGGAACTAGTCAATCATAACAGGTTACGACAAGGAGTCACTTGATGAAACATCTCCAAGTGAAGAGGCTATTAGAAGACAGGACTACTCACAACGATTCTGGTACTATTGTAGTAGCTCAGGCTATATACAGCTAAAGATATGTTGAATTGTGTAGTGGTGGTTGTTGCAGAAGACAGCACTGATATCTACATCTCCTCCTGTCAATAACTCCAAGTTTATATGATGCTGCAATTAAGAATGGTCATTGGTATAGTTTTCGTTTACTGGTGAGCATTCACTAAAATGCGAGGCTTGGTAAAGTGATAGTCACACGGTTGCACACTCGCGGAGTTGGAATTGGTATGTCTTCTTTATCGGGTGAGTGGGTGGGTTGGAAGTGGTAGATTTTTTTTCAACGGAAGTGATGCGTAGGTATGATAGCTCTCTTGTGAGCAGGTTATGCCCTATAATGTAATAATTTCTTATGACTATTGAGTTTTATATGCCTATTTATATATACATAGTCAAGTACAGTATTGGAAGATATCTAAGAATTTGGTCAAAACTTCACATTGTGACTCTTCACTCTTTGTAATGGCTGCATTCTGTTGACTTATAGTTGTGTTTTAATTTTAGGAGTGTTGTGGGACAAATAGGAGATAGTTAATAGGTCTAGAAGATTACAAATGTTCCTTGACACAGAATTGTTAACTTCAGTTATTAGCTAATTTCACTGAACCTGGTTCTTGCCTAATTTGCTCCTTTTTCTCTTCCTACTCCATTTCCCATATAGTGGATGCCACAAGCTTATTTTCATAATACATTATTGGCTACTGAATTGATCCAATTATGGATAAGCACTTTTTCCTCATCTTCTAGAGCAGCTATTGCATCCTCGTATTGGTTATCTTAGGTGGAGGTGGTTCCAAGTCAAATTCTTCTTCTTCCTCATTAGTTACTTGTGGAGGAGAAGCAGAACTTGCATTAAGGTCAGCATAAAACCTGTCCTCCCAGTCATCACCATGTTCCATACAAATGGACATGTCACCTTCTCCACTGATATACTCCTCCATTCCACAGCACATTTCTGTCTGAGAAATTTGATTAACTAAAGCTTGCAATTCCTCTTGTTCTTCCATATCAGCAAACGGGTCTTCATTTTCAAACTGGACAACAGAGAAATCAGTACGAGTAACTCCTGCTTTCCGGAAGCATTTCATTACCGTTTCTTCCTTTACTGAATCCCAGGCTTGAGCTACCCAACGAATGGCCTGAAGAACATTGACTGATTGTACTAGTTGGGATGCTGTTTCTGTGGTTTGGTCAATCTTTGAAAGCACAAATCTTAGAAAAAGATTTCGATAAAACACTTTAAAATTTTGTATAATACCTAAATCTAGTGGCTGTTGTAGTGTTTGGAGGGAGAAAAATGATCTAAATACTAGAGTATTTTTCCTTCAGCTCATGAGGATGACATCCAGCATTGTCCATGAGAAGAACAATATATCTAGAAGAAGATGACAAACGGCGATTAACTTGCGAAAGCAACTCGTCTAATATTTCGCCGGTCATCCATGCATTGGGTTGACTGAAATATTGTACTGGAAGCTTTGATACATCAATTCCTTTAAAACACCTAGGTTTTTTTGATTTCCAAATTACACAGGCAACTTCTTTACCACCAGCAGCATTAGCTATAAAGCAAATAGTAAAGCGTTGTTTTGCCTTTTTCCCTCCTTTATACTGAGACCCCTTCTTTTCAAAACCATACTCGGTTAGAGCACGCCAGAAGCATCCTGTTTCATCAAGATTGCAGATGTTTTCAGCTGAATACCCATGAACTAACTCGGGAAGTCGTTCCTTCCAAGAATCTACAGTTTCTCCAGACACATCACCAGATTCACCACAAACTTTCATCCTGTGAACATCATATCGCTTTTTCCAACAGTCTAGCCACCCATTGGAAGCTTTAAAATTATGGAAAGACAATTGCTCAGCAATTAACCTTGCTTTCTCACACAACTGTGGACCGGAAGGATAAATATTTCTGGCAGTGGCAATAGAATACCATTTGTAAAGCAATTCATTGATTTCACCAAACTCACAAGTACGGGATCTTTTGCCTAGCACAACACTATCATTTGAAATATTGGATTCATATTGCTCTCTAATGTTATCTTGATTGGCTAAAATAGTGTTAACTTGTGTCTTTCCACAATTGAACTTATCAGCCAGAATCCTGCTAGTTATGTGTGGGTTCTTCTTCCTCATTTCAATCAATTCATATTTCTTCTTCAAGCTAAGAGCATTTCTCGCTTTCTTTGTCGAAGACATGGCTCCTTCCAGAAGTATGGATTTAGCAGCACAACAGGCAACCCATAGAGAGTAAAGGGTCGAAACTTTCAACTCTACATAGGTACCAGCTTTTATGGGCAACTCCCCCTAGCATAACATCATAATCACGTAAGCAAATAATTTCTTGCAGCCAGCAGTGTAGTCACTTTATGCTCAGGGAAGTTAATTGAGTTGGAAGAAGTGAAGTTTCACATTGAAAATGTATACCGGTGAGTGTTTCTGGCCCGTTTAGCTTTTCTCTATTTTGATGCCTAATTACAATAGCAAACAGATTGCTTGGAAGGAGATTATAATATTGTAATAGCCAGGTAGTGTTCAATAGTTCTGGTGCTTCATTGTTATTATTAGTGCAATTACATTTGTTCATTGGCTCACCTCTAGCCCACAGTTCCAATCGTTTAACTCAAACCACAATGGTGATGCAATCATTATGTCCACTCACCTCTTGTCTGATTGATTACCATTCTTGTCATTTGTTGCATTGATTCTTGTAAAATATGAACCTGAGTGTGAATACTTTACCTGGTGTTATAGAAGACTCTATGTGTGTGTGTGTGTGTGTATGTGGGGGAGGGAGGGGGCAGGAAATAGAGGGAGAGATATGGAAAATTGTGCCAGCTAGGCATACAATCATTGACACATTTTGACACTCACAAAGTCTGATCAAGCTGTGACTCAAGATACATTGAATTATGTCCACTCTCTTCCCATAGACATTTATCTAGGAGTTTGCTTGGGGCATTTCCCCCCCCCCCCCCGTCACCCATGGAGTGAGTTCCCTCCACCCCCACCTGGATCATGTATGATGCATGCAGTACATAATAAATTTATTTCATTTTTACACCTTTATCATTTGTGTGATTTTAGCCATATTCACACTCATGCCTGCACACTTGTAAATACTAAGCCAACTGAATTACAGTATTCTCAAGCATCAAATTAACAATTTATTTATTAAAAATCAACATGTAATTACTCTGCCATGCAACCCCAACCCCTATAGAAAAACAAAACCAGAATTATACAAAAAAGAGTTAACTGTGTATTCAATGTGCATTTTAATTACAGTTTCAATGAACCATACAAACAAACATATATATATATACTAAACCAGGCAGCTTACACACAACTTCAGCTGAAAGAGATGCAATGATAAAAGCTTATAACTGAGGTTGGCAGGTTTGACCAAAAGCAGACAAAGTTAGAGCTAATTAAATAACAAATTATTGAATGCCAAGGTATTGTTTTAAATATTTTTGTAATTGATTCCTCCATGGTGCCCTAACTGTTTAATGACTCAAACATTAAACATCAGGTAATTAATAACATGGGTAATTTTAGTAGGCAGGCATATCTTAAGAGGCACAAGTGTTGGAAGGATAGAATGAAACCAATTCATCTACAAAAGGTGCAGTACAATGCAAGGAATGGGACAAATGGTTCAGGAGCAGAAGCGGCCTAACAGGTACATAATGCAGACCAGTTCCTACACAGTTGCAAGATGTGACTCATCCTCAGTGCCCTTTCTTTACATTGGGAGGGCCACATGACCACTTTTAATGGAAGTGGAAGTCAAAGCCAAGGTGTGTGTATGTGTGTGTGTAAGTTTATGTGTGTGTGTGCATGTGTGTGTGTGTGTGTGTGTGTGTGCATGTGTGTGTGTGGTGTAAGAGGAGGAGCCAAGCTAAAATGATCACCAGCCAATTTCTAATCTATTGGCCAGAGTTGGCCAACCACAGGAGACCAGTACCACCACCACCTAAAGGCACTTACCCAACATGTACCAGCTAGCTAGAGGTGAAATATTTCCCACAGCAGAAGGAAATTAATCACATCAGTCAGTATGCACCAGAATACAAACAAAAATTGCAAATTCTTGTCAATACCAACCAGTGGAAGAGAGTGGGAGGAAACCTACATACTGTCTACAGTTTTCAAATAATTAATCACTGCTGTTATATTAAATGACTACAACCTTTTGAGCTTTCAAAACAAACAAACTGATGAGCAATTGATAACAGAGTTGTCATTATTCATGTGCTATGAGCCAATCTATATGTGACGTCAATAACAAACTTCAAAGCATCCTTAAAAGTAGTTTCACTTCCATTGCTTACTTCACAGAACAAAGACATGAATGAATAGTGTGAGCAGAAGGTCTCGTATCTAATACCTTGCTTTACATCATTACTTTCCAAAGGGTCTCTTCCAAATGAGCATGGTTTAGATATTACACCACCTTGAGACTGATACCGCTGCACAGCAGATCTTGCAGAAGGCAGCAACTGAGGATTAATCTTTTTGGCCCTGTTGTCCAAATTCATAATAACATTGGGAATTCCCCTCTTCATAGCTCTCTTCCTACCACCTACCATGAAAAATAAATTGTGATCTTATACTAGTATGAATAAACCAGTTGCTGTCATTCTTTTCCCAACAACAACAACAACAACAATAACAATTGGTTTTTATACACGCCATTACTCTCCATTTACCTCAAAATTAATGAAGCAATAGAAAAGCCCATCTAGCAGCACCTTGTGCAAACTGGCATCTCTAAGATTCAAAGTTGGAGTAAGGTGATAAAATTGAATGACTTGGCAAAATTAATGAATTAATTAACAATAAGCATACATGTTTATTTCAATTTCCAGCTGGGGTGGAGGGAGTCATTAGATACTTACAGCTAAGAAGCTCAGAATGCAGTGGCTTTTCACTAGTTCAATAACACTTGTGGATTATGAACCAAAATTATTCCTATGATTTTTTTTCCTAATTAGTGTTGCTAATAGTTAGTTGTGGCTATGAGTGTGCCAACAAAATAGAATGGGCTATTACTGGTTGCTCTCTGTAATGTGGTGTGATTTGTGGTTTAGATCACAACTGTTAACTATAACTTGTGGTAGTTTACTTGGTTATGGTGTGCAACTACATATACTGCCACTAGGTGAACTCTACACATACCTGGTATTGGATGCGCATTCCAGGATGCTACGAAGAGAGAAGTTTCCACATTAGCTACTTGTAGTGATAGCCATGAACAACAGTATTGATGAAGTGGATTTTCTAAGAATATTTCTTCATTCTGCACCATCCTTGCAAGAATTTCTTTAATAGGGTAGTTAATTCTTCTATTGACTTCTACCCATATCCTTTCAATGGTATGATTCTGTAACAATAGTACTATGGATTAATTACCTGCATCTCTACCACACAAACATTTCGCAACCTTTTTAGAAGATGTCTGTAAATGAGGAAGTTTTCTTGTGTAGTAGCGATGACAAGATAGCTTCTCATTGACAAACAGAGACAGGTACCACTCCTTTCCTTTGTCCACTCGAAGTTGGTCCCATAAAACCATATGTGAGGATAATTTCTCTGAATGTGCAAGACAGAGAATAATGCTGGTAAATTCACTTAACATGGATATAAAGTAACTAGTTTAAAAACACACATAAGTAGAAATGTGTGCATGTATGCATTTTGGTTAGCATGTACATATTTATATATGCAAGTATAGTATATGTTTGTAGTATTATAATAGTATACATTTATGTACGTATGCACATATCATGTATTATATACAATTCTTAAATGAGCAAGATGGTGACAGCAAAACTTGAACAAGAGCTTTGGGTGATGGTCATTCACTTGAACTTAAACACAACCAAAAATCACAGCAAAGTATTAATAATTTGATAACAAAAAAGTAAGTGAACATAAAGAGGACATTAAAGATTAGACACAGTCCAACCAATGCTTTCACACATCCTACACACACTGCTGTCATTTATTGTTGTAGGAACGTCAGAATATGTACACTATTTCCAAGTAATGAGACGGCCTCATAGAAGGCATGCGGTAAAACTAAACATCTTTACAAACAGAAACCATAATGATCGTGTTAAGAATTTTACACATTTTTAGGTGTAGAAAGAAGAACTAAACATTCAAACAAATAACCAGACTTTGGTTTATTAGATCCAGATATGCTGGATATTTTTCTGTGCTCTTACTTGTATAACTTTTCGTATATGATGGAATTATTTTTGACGGCCATAGATACAAAGCCTACAATCTTTCCACTGAAACCATCGATGGCACACACATGTGTCACTCCGTACATAATTAACTTTTCATTTTGGTCAATATGAAGCTTTTTCACCAAAATATGTAGCAGTGTATGGCATAGGATTGACTTGACGATGCACAGTGTTTCTCCTGCAGAAATGATGATATGGATGAACACGCTGAAGAGCCAAACCCACACGATTCTGAGAGACTCTAAATCCTTGACTAGCAAGGAATCCAGTCATCATCTTTCGACCATATGTCGGGCCGAGCTATGATTTATTATTTTTTTCTCTTCTTAATGGAAAACTTAACTCATTAGATTCAAAGGTTTCTAAAATATTGAAGGTTGCTCCATATTACAAAGTACCCTTGGGTTTGTTAGCCCAACTGCATGATACATTCAAAGTGTAACATATGCAAATCTTCACCATTAATCCCTCCAGCTATATTTGCCCGATGCTGTAAGCGAATTCTTGGGTGCATGGAGTGTACGGACAAGTGGTACATTGGGGAGGATGGAAGGAGAGACTGTCCCCTTTGCAGGTCTGACCGGGGTTATTCTGATACTTCAAAGATTCTGGGCTTGGACGATTTTTTGATAACTATTAGAGATCTACTTCAAGTACCTGATGAGCAGTCCAAAGATTAAAATACAGATATGGATTAACTGATGTTTTCTTGTCTATTTTATAATTGATATGAAAATGAATTGAAAATGAAGTTCACTGCTGAACATTGCATGCACAGTATCTTAGGAATATCGTCATTTAATAGCGATTGAGGGAAGGGTAAGTGTGTTTGGATTGTTAGGGCGAGTGTTTGTGCTTGGTGTTTGTGTCTGTCCGTAATGACAAAGGCAAAGTGTGCGTATCATGAATAGTAGATAAGCTAGGACTAGTTTGTAAAGCATCGCCACATTCTGTTGAAAAGGCGATTTTGAAGCAAAGACTATACTGTAGCTACGGGTGGAATCAGTGAGGAAAGAGGGCGAATGTTTCAGAAGTTTTACAAAGCCTACCTCCACAATCCCGATAAAAGGACTGCAAACCCGACAGATTAAGGAAAAGAAGGGATTCCAAGAAAAACCATATGTATTAATAGATTGAGCCTTTCTGAAATGTGAAAAAATCTTAGTTGTTGCTGGGAATCGAACAGTACTACTCAGTATAAAGATAAAAAGGAGTGAGTATTGTTCACATTGTCCTGGTGGCTAAAGCCAGAAGTGCTGGGTTCCAGATTCCCAGGTGACAACTAAGATTTCTTTTCACATTTTTCCTTTGCTTCTCTTTAGTTTTTATGAAGAATTAGAGAATAATAATAATAATATTAATAATTTTAAATTATGAAAAGTCAATGGATGGGTTGGCACAATCTAAACTGGTTGAGGCATTCCCTCCTGTACACTGACAGCTGTGGGAAGTGGAGATAGCTACAAGGGAAGTTACACTTAATGTACTCATTTAATCTGGCAATGATAAAACATCAATAGGGGGGGGGGGGTGATACTGCAAGATATTTCGCTCATCAGGCTTTATTTTCACTCCCCTCTGGCTCCATAAATTTGTAGTAGTGCTGTGTAGTCTATTGCTGGAACTGATCATGAATCAAACAAGATTTTAATATTAAGTTGCAAACTATTTTATGCTGCTAAGTTGACCAATGCTGTAATGAACAGCCATTGTTTGTAAGAAACATTGAGTGCACGCAAGTTACTGTGAAATAATTAGCTTGCTCTTAAAATGTTTCAGCCACATTACTGACTCATGTAATAAGATATCATATATAAATGTATTAGCTACTAATGACAATGGAGTAGATAAACAGCTAAAAAGTCATTCTCATGCATAAAATATATATTTCTCCCATGTTAAATAACTATAGCAGAAAACCATGAACATAATTTCAATCACTGTAGCGAAATATAATAAATAGCTATAATTTTTTTCATTGTAGCTAATCCACATGGTATCTATTACATATGGAGTATTTTTTTTCAAAACTTGAAATAGGCAGGTATATAACTACATAAGAATGCCTGGATTGAGAACAATTGTTTGCAGTTCAGTTAGAAATCTAAGGTTGCTTGCTTAAAGGTGATAAACAATAAATTATTTAATTACTGATGACAATTGTAAGGTAGGTGGTAAAGGGTTTTCAACACAGGTAAACTAAAAAAAAAGCATTAGGTAATGGTCATCAATTTTCAATTTTTCAAATTATTAAAGGTTTAAAATAATAGAAAAAGTGATAAAAGTAAAAATGAGTAAATTAAAATAGGTGACTTTGTAATAAGTTGTAAGTATTCATTTTATTGATATCTCAATGGCCCAAATGTTCACTCACCTTACAGCTTCATAGTATCTATAATAATATAAAAGAAAAAATATTTAAATAATGAATAATAATTTATACTGAAAACCATAAACTGACAAATGAAAGTGTGCTCCCCACCTTCTCCCAGACTAAAATTAAACTGGATAAAAATTTAATGATTTTTTTTATAATAATTCAATATCTTTGAATTGCTGGAAATGTTTTAAAAAGATGAGGTCTCTGCAATTGTATGTGACTAAAAACTCAACAAAATCTCCACAGGAAATTGTTCAAGACTTCAGCTAATTAGTAACTTCTTGAAACATGAGAGTCAGTGTGTGAGATTCCAGCAATTGACAGCACAATGAGGCACTGTTTAAAAATAATGTACTAATATATGATGTAAAACACTATTATAAAAAACATACTAGATCAGTAATGGTTTATTAAATCTACAATGAAGCAGCATATTGAAGTATAATACCATTGCTTTATGTTCTAGTTTATCCTTTTTTGGTAAAAATTCTGTATTTTTGGTTGTACTCATAATACATGCAGTAAAATTCTGTTGGCCAGTATTCTTCAAATTTTCTAAAGATGTAATTTACAATTTAGCAATATGCTTCTTCTAAACTTAACAAGACCAGAAATATCTAACTCGTGTGCAGACCAAATCTATAGTTTGTAAATCGCCATATCCCTTAGCAGCACCTTAAAGCACTGAATGCATACGAACGAAGAAAAGGGTGTGGTCACATGGACCCAACTTGCGCAATGCACTGAACAATCGAGTTACAATGGTGCTCACTTCCTCTTGAAGAATATAGTCATTAAAGTAGCCTTGCTCTCGTCCTTGCTGTTAGAACAGAAATTGGAATTGTGTATTCCATTGCGCGCTGAGTGGGCCACTTTCAGTTATCTTACAGTTCCCAGGAATAGTTTATGAGCGGTGCTGCTGCTATTATACTGGATATTTGAATTTGGTGAGCTATGAACATTGATATACATTATAATATTCAGCAAATGATACACATTTATTTCTTGTTAAATAATCATCAACTTCTATTTTGTTAAGTACAACAAAAGCACTTTTGCAGCCATATAAAAAGTTAAGAAACCTTGAGATGTTAACTGATGATGCCACTTTAATAAAATTATTGCTTCCTATAGATTATAACAAATCATAGCTACTCCTAGTCTTGCATAGCTTGACCCTTTATCTACTACTACACTATAAAGAAGTCAGGTGGCATTAATACATTGACCAGTTCAAAAAGCTCCAGACCTCAGAGGGAAATTCTGGTTATGGATTGGGTTGTTAATGCACTTAGCTAACAACATCCACTTTCTTAGGTTTTAGTGAGTTAGCCAGCACTTGAGGAATGGCTGTGGAACATGCAGCAAAAATAGTAGTAAAATATTAGGATAAGGTAAGAAATTTGCAGCTACAAGTAATGTCTACATCGCAAATGGGCATAGAAATGCTCCTGGAATATTATCAACAGCGTACAAAAAATGTTTATGTCCAGATGCTTACCTTGGGTCTTCCATGACAATATGGCAATTATATTAGCTGATTGTTGAAAACCAAGTATATAAAAGAGGATTTTAGATGCTATTGTTTTGAAACCATAGCCTTATCTAGATGCAGCAGTAATGTACTATTACTCTAACTCCAAAGTGTGGCAAGTTAACTTAACACATTAAGTTTTCAAGAAGTATGATTACACCTGTATTCTACAGATATGGTTGCTTAATAACATAAAAGTTGAAATCTTACTTTCTTGTCTTTAAGTTAGGACGGTTATAATAGATATTGTTTGGCTTCGGCTGTTAAGTCATACATCCATATATGTGATATGTAGTACTCTGGCATAGCAGACATTTGATGAATGTATCATATTAAGATAAACCACACATCCATATAAGTGATAAGTAGTACTCAGCATAAGAGATTTCATGATTGTATCATATTAGCATACATAGCAAAAAATCGGGCATTCCAGAGTCATGTTCGAATTTGAACAAAAATCCTTTCCTAAATGCATACTTCATGATCATAAGAGTATATAATGTCTGTAGTCAAATGCAGAGGCTGTCACAAAATACATGTATTTCATATAAAATTGAGCAGAGTGTCATGAAGGATTGTAAAACATTTAGACACTAAAAAATGTTGTTAAAAAACTATAAGAGATGAATAGACCAGTTATAGAGATCACCAAGCAGTTAGAAAATGTTTATAATGATTATCGTGCAATGTAACAAACTATTGCAACTGTATTCGACTGAAAGACTTGACAAAAGACAATAATATATTAGAATAATTAATCATGCCATTCTCATGTTCTGAACACAAGGATCAAATATGGAAATGGAAGTGCTGCAGCTTATTATAGAAGACTCCATAGGATGTTGTGCAAGAATTCAGCTAATTAATTGTTTTTTTACTAGGAGAGTCAATGTGAGAGATTCCAATAATTGACAGCACAACGAGGCACTGTTTAAGAATAATGTACCGCTATATGATGGAAAACACTATTTTAAAAACATGCTAAATCAGTAATGGTTCACTAAATAGAGAATAAAGCAGCATATTGAAGTGTAGATACCATTCTTTTATGTTGCAGTTATGCTCTTTTCGTAAGAATTATGTATATCTTTAATACTATTTATGTAGCTATATGCAGTATAAATTCTGAAGAAGTATTCTTCAATATCTAAATTTGAAATTCGTAAAATTTAACAATTTTGTTTCCTTATTAGCCTAAAATGATAAGTAATATGTGACCAGTGGATAGACTAAATCAATTGTTTATAAGTCGTCAACTCGCTTTGTGGCACCCTTTAGCATAAAAAGAAAAAAAGGTGTGGTTATACAAAACAATCCTTTCTGTAGTAAGGGTGTGGTAGTAGGCTACCAAATTAAGACTGTGCTCACTTGCTGTTAAAGAATCCAGCCATTTAACAGTTGCCTGGCTCTCGTTCTGTGTTCTTACTATAAAATTAGGATTTGTGTATTCTAATTGCGCGCTGAGTGGGACCTCATCCAGTTATCTGATAGTTCCCCTGGAATAGTTTATGAGAGGTGCTGCTACTATTGTACTGGATAATTGAATTTGGTGAGCTATAAACATTGATATACATTATATTGATGAGTAAATGATACACATTTAAAGTATGCATATCATTTTTACCGCTAAATACAAAGTTGTAAAAATAGAGATTTTAGCTGAGGCCATTTTAATAAAAAAATACTATTGCCTCCCATTAGTTGTGACAGATCATCGCTATTTCTGGTCCTACATAACTCAATCCTTTATCTACAACTGCACTGTGAATAAGTCAGGTTGCATAAATACGTAGTAACATCCTCCAGATTTCAGTGGCATAGTATGGTTCTAGTTGTGGTTGACAAATCAGTTAGCTAACAACATTCTCATTCATACGTTTTAGTAGTGTAGCCAGCACTTGAGGAATGGCTATGGAACATGCTGCAAAAATAATGGTAAAATATTAGAATAAGGAAAGGGATTGCAGCCTTAAGGAATTTCTTCTCTCACTGGTGATATAGAGATGTTCTAGGGAAATTATCAACAGTATACAAAAATATGTATAAGTTTGGGTGCTTATCTTGGGCCTTTGATTAGATAGTCAATTTTAATGAACTGACTTCAATGTAACTGCAATTATGGAAAATTGGGTTTATAAGAGTAGAAATTTTGAAGTTATTCAACCTATCTAACCTCTTAAAATTGAAACCATAGCCTTATCTAGATGCAGCAGTAATGTGCGTGTAGTTGAACTCCCAGTGCACCATTATTAAAATTACTTAGGTTTTACCTGCAGAGCATTCAAGGGTATGACTAACTATATTACTTTGGAATTGGTAGCCAACAGAACTCTTCCCAGCAAACTGGTGAATACACAAGATCAATTCACAACATCATGAGTTAAAGTAGTAGAAGGCTTAGATTAATACTTTAAATTTTCAAGTAGTTGGATTACACTGGTATGCTACTGCTGTGGCTGCTTAAAAACATAATTGTTCAACACTTGTTTGCTCATCTTTAACTTAAGATTGTTGGTTTGGCTTGGGCTGAAGTCATACATCCTTATATGTGATATATATTACTCTGGCATAGTAGAAATTTGATGAATGTATCATATTAAGGTAAACCACACATCCATATAAGTGATATGTAGTCTTCAGCATAAGAGATTTGATGATAGTATATTATTAGAATACACAGCAATAAATTGGGCATTCCAGGTCACAATCAAATTTCATCAAAAATCATTTTCCAAATGCATAATTTGTGATCATAAGAGTATATGATTTATGTAGTCCAATGTAGAGGCTGTCCTAATTATGCGACTGCTAACAATTATTTGTTCAAATGGCAAAAATAACACATAAATTTCACTTATACAAATAACATAAATTTCTTACAAAGTTGAGCAGAGAGTCATAAAGGGTTGTAAAATATTTAGACACTGATAAAATGTTGTTAAAATAAAGAACAGATGAATCGACAGTTTACTGCACTTGGACAATCTTGCATGTAAGAGTGTGGTAGAATGTCGATAGTTAAGATTGTGCTTAAAATTTTAGCCATTAAAGTTGCCTGGCTCTCATCCTTGCTCTTAAAATAAAAATAGTACATGTATGTTCCAATTGAGCGCTGAGTTTTAGAGATTATGAAGCAGTCAGAAGATGTTAAAAAGACTATCATTCTATGTAGCACAGTATTGTAACTGTATGTGACTGAAAAACTTGACAAAAGATAATAATTAAAATAATACATCATGCCATTCTCATGTTCTGAACACAAATATAAAATAATGAAATGGGAGTACTGCAGCTGATTATAGACCACATAGGATGTTGTGCAAGACTTCCGCTAATTAGTTTATACTTCTTGAAATATGAGAGTCGGTGTGAGAGGTTCCAACAATTGACAGCACAATGAAGCACTGTTTAAGAATATGTGCTGCGATATGATGTAAAACACTACTATAAAAGAAAAAAAAGTACTAGATAAGTAATGATTTACTAAATCCATAGTATAACAGCATATTTTTAGGTTAGTTGTGTTTTTTTCTTAATGTAAGCAAATTCAGTTGGAGTACTCTTCAAATTAATTAAATATATAATTTACCATTTAACGGATTGTTTCTTATCCTAATGAAACAAATACTATCTGACTCGTGGGTAGACCAAATCAATAGGTTGTAAGTCACCATATCACTTGGCAGCACCTTAGAATACTGAACACGTATGGAAGTACGAAAAGGTGTGGTCACATGGAACCAACTTGCGCACTGCACTTGGACAATCTTGCGTATAAGAGTGTGGTAGAATGTCGATAGTTAAGATTGTGCTAAAATTTTAGCCATTAAAGTTGCCTTGCTCTCATCCTTGCTCTTAAAATAAAAATAGTACATGTATGTTCCAATTGAGCGCTGAGTGGGAACTCATCCAGTTATCTTATAGTTCCCAGGAATAGTTTATGAGCGATGCTGCTGTTATACTGGATATTTGAATGTGATGAGTTATAAGCATTGATATACATTGTATTGATCAGTAAATGATGCACATTGAGTTATTCTAGGTATAGTGTTTCCTCATCATTTTTACAGCTAAGTACAAAGTTTGAAACATTGAGATATTAACAGATGGCATTTTAATGAAAATATTATTGCCTCCCACAAATTATGATATATCATAGCTACACCTAGTCTTGCATAGCTTGACCCTTTATCTATTAGTACACTCTATTATCTAACCTGTCCAAATTGAAACCATTGCGGTATCTAGATGCAGTAGTAATGCACTCTTAGTAGAACTCTAAAGTGCGACATAGTTAAAAATTACTCAAAATTTATATGCAGAGCATCCAGGTAGGACTAACAACATTACTTTTGAACTGGTTGTGTGTACTGATGCTACCAGACACTTTAACAACACAGTGGTGGATACACAAGTTCAAGTCACTACATCATGAGTTAATGTAATAGAAGGCTTAGCTGTACACTTCAAATTTTCGAGAAGTCGGATTAGGTACATTACAATTGAGGATACTTAAAAATATAGTTGTGCAAAGGTTGTCTGCTTTTCTTTAACTTACAACTTGAGATTAAGTCATACATCCATATAAATGATATGTATTACTCTTATATCCATATAAGAGATGTGTGGTACTCGGAATAAGAGATTTGATGATTGCATCATATTAGGCTATACAGATGACAGGACCTTAGTATGGCTGTTGATGACTTGAGGAAACATAATTCTCTAAATTGCAAGTTTAGAGACAGCATAGTCATGTGTACAACTAGACTGCATATCCCAGATATGCTCGTATTACAACAACACTTTTAATTATAATGAATGAATGTTGAGCAACGGTGACTTGAATTGAATAGAGCGAGGTTACAACAGTCAGTGAAAATGCATTTGTGGGTGACTTTTGAGTGGAATGTTTTAATAACTTGTTTGGTGAAGGTTATCTCTTAGGTTTGATTCAGAATTTTTTCATGACATTTATATTTTTACTTTTACAATGATGGTGGTTGGCATGATCTGGAGCTGAATTTGTGAAACTTCTAATTCCATTTCTTATTGTCTAGAATAGCAAGCAACTGTTATCTGTCAAGTATCAAGAACTGTTCTGAAGTACTAGCACATTGCTGACAACCACTGCAAGTGTGGGTGTGGCTCTCATATTGATACATCCAAGAGGTAAGTATAATTAAATATGTAGATAAACTCGTTGGTGTAATACATTGCAATATACTCAATAAAAAAGCTTTGCTATATAGCTATTAGAACCAGTTGCTATATTGTTACTAGGTGTACTAACTTGGTAAGTGTGCACTATTTTTTGCCTTTAGGTATATGAACTGTGCATACTAACAACCCTTGGGGTATTGCTATTTTTGAGTTTTAGTTTAATAGAATAGGCTGGATAAAGCAGGGAGCAGGTTATTTGAGGGTCTACTACTCTCTCATATCCACCTATATGGGACCAGCCCTATCATATAACTCTCCTGCGGCTCTGGTACCACAGGAATTTACCATAGCTAGCTGCTTTACTGCTTACTGCAGAGCAGCCCAGGTAGAGTTAGATCTGGAGATAACAGCTGGCAGCTACAATGCTAAAGTAAACTTGCTGAAGTAAACTTTCTGGCGGGCGCTTCAATTGAATTTTAATTGAATTTTAATTTTGGGCCGGAAACCGAAAATGCTGATAAACAAAGTTGCTAGTGGAAACTGGGCAGGCCTCTGGGTAAACGGGATCTAAAATAGTTAGAGCATGCGCTTAGGTACTGGTGGATTTAGTGCACAAAGCCCTCGGGCCTACGGCCCTTGGGCTTCAGTGCACTAAATGCACCAGTACCCAAGCGCTTATGCTCTAACTATTACGTAATGCTCAGTTTTCTACCAGCATAATATAGTAAGTCTTTGATGAAGTTATTGAAGCTGTGCAACACTGCATCAAGTAATCATATTCATAGCCAGTCAGTAACCACTGGTACTACCTTAAATACTGGCTGCTTATAATAGGATATGTGCTTCTGCACTAATGGTAGGCCAGCCACTGTGTATACAACAAGTAATTCAAAGACATTACTAAAAGAGATTCCTACTATCTAAATTACCAGCAGCTCCTGACAAAGACACAAAACTGCTGAAGCATGGCCAAGTTTTTTTAATTGAGTATTGGGAAAAGTTTTAATGTTTAGTTTTTGAACAAGATTTTGTTTCTAGCAAAAGAAACTTGGAGGAAGCCTAAGAAGCTAAAATAATAAATTATATTTTATTTAATGCAGCTGATATAGTTACTAGTTGCTCCAAAATATTCTTATTTATGCAACAAATACAGCACTCTATGTACACTCTCTTATACAACACTCTATGTACACTCTCTTACATACAACACTCTATGTACACTCTCTTACATACAACACTCTATGTACACTCTTACATACAACACTCTATGTACACTCTCTTACATACAACACTCTATGTACACTCTCTTACATACAACACTCTATGTACACTCTCTTACATACAACACTCTATGTACACTCTCTTACATATAACACTCTATGTACACTCTCATACATACAACACTCTATGTACACTCTCTTACATATAACACTCTATGTACACTCTCTTACATACAACACTCTATGTACACTCTCTTACATACAACACTCTATGTACACTCTCTTACATACAACACTCTATGTACACTCTCTTACATACAACACTCTATGTACACTCTCTTACATACAACACTCTGTGTACACTCTCTTACATACAACACTCTATGTACACTCTCTTACATACAACACTCTATGTACACTCTCTTACTTACAACACTCTATGTACACTCTCTTATATACAATACTCTATGTACACTCTCTTACATACAACACTCTATGTACACTCTCTTACATACAACACTCTATGTACACTCTCTTACATACAACACTCTATGTACACTCTCTTACATACAACACTCTATGTACACTCTCTTACATACATTTGCCCACACAAGACTTCTTTTGGTGACTTGACATATTTAATGAGTTTATCAAGTAAGAACAGCTATGAAGGACAGCACATTAACCAAGATAATGAACCGCTCAATTAATGTAATAAAGTTAATTCCTGTTAGTTTGTAAGACCTAATTGCTTCTACAAAATTCAGGAACAGCCTAATTTCCAATATTGAATAATTAATTTCTTTGAATAGTACAGTCATTAAAAAAATCACAGGGTGAAAAGAGTCCATTTACAACCATATCAAAATCCTTAAACTGTCTTGGTAATTAGAGTTAACTAAAAATTTACAAGGCTGTAGAGGTTAACAAACTAGTTATCAACACATTATACACTAATTTACGATTTTGTTTTGGTTGTCAATGGACACTTTTCGGGCAGTGAATATTCTTATTAGTGGTGTTGGGCACGGTATAGACAATTAAGCATACTAAGAATCTCTGATAGTATCTCGCTCACTTCACTTGCTAGCTAATATTGGCGTAATATTTATGTATTCATCATTTTTGAGAACCCGTACACTTCATATTTGAACTTTGATGCAAACAAACGCAAATAATTTCAGTGAGTTCATATTAAATTCTATCATTTCAGGATCAATCAGAGATTAACATTATAAATGCAAAGTATACAGTGAGTAACTTATCTACAGATTTAATTCATAATATTTGTTTTAGGCAAAACAAATTGACATTGCAAACAATATTTACTCTATTTGCATAGAGAGTACAATTTATTTATTCGTTATTACACTAAAGTCTTTGTTCAGAAATATTCATATATACACATATTTCATGGGTACAAGCACAGGCAAAGTTAGGGTGTGGCTTCAGGAGGTTGCACGTACCCTCTTTCAAATTAATAATATTCATAGCCGATATTCATAGCTCCACCTACTTCTAGTAAATGAAGATAGAGTTGAATAAGAAGAGACAATATCAGTCTTTAATGATATTCATGGTTTCAAGACATTATTAGCTTCAGTTACCTTGAGTTTGACAGTGATCACAGCTCACTTCAACTAGCTTGATGCTTCTTGATATTCCACTTATCAATTGAGCTATGAGAAATATAACTTCTATAACTAGGTGCAGTTTTACACATGAGTGTTTCCAATATTCATGATCTCAATGGGACTTTGGATGAGCTATTCATGAATATCACTATACTGTTAATCCTTTTGTTACTGCTAGTAAATATTATATTCCTGATTGAGATGGTTGGGCTAACAAAATCAGTCTGTCGCAAAGTACTGGAATTACATTGAACAGTTCGCAGATTCCAAACTAATAGATAGCACAAGTATCACATACTTCTATATTAAACAATAGATTCTTATTTATTCTTTTATACTATATTCCCCTTCTACTAAATAAATAATAAATTAAATTACATCCTCTCCACTAAATGAATATTTAATTAACTTGCATCCACCTACTCACTCCCCTCCTCCCTTTACTAAATGAATATTTAATTAACTTGCGTCCATCTACTCACTCCTCTCCCTCCCTCTACTAAATGAAATAGTTAAAATTACTTGCATCACCTACGCTCATCTCCCCCCTCCACTCCCTTGACTAAATTAATATTTATTCTTGCATCCGCCCGACTCACTCTCTCCTCCCTCTACTAATGAATATTTTGAGTAACTTCATCCACCTACTACCCCCTCCTCCCTTGACTAAATGAATATTTAATTAACTTGCATCCACCGTACTCCTCCTCTCCTCCCTCTACTGAATGAATATTTAATTACTTGCATCCACCTACTCACTCCACTCCCCCCCCTTTACTAAATGAATATTTATTAACTTTCATCCACCTACTAATCCCCTCCTCCCTTTACTAAATGAATATTTAAATTACTTGCTCCACCTACTCCACTTACCTCTAGTATATACACCAGTTTATCCTCATACCATTTCAGGTTCAGTTTGTTGTAATTTCTGCCTTGTTTAAATATTAACTCTTTATAACAACAGTTCCCTCACACACACTACTCACTAGACTTCCTCTCCTCTCCTTCTAACTAAATAATATTTAATTACCTTACTCTGCGTACTCTCTTCCTTCCTTCCTCCTCTACAAATGACTATTTAATTCACTTGGCTTCCAGCTACTCATTCTTACTTTTTTCTTTCTTCCTCCTCTCTCTCTACAAAATGAATGTTTTATTAACTTGTGTTTCCGTACACTCACTCCTTCCTCTTCCTCTCTACTGAATGAATCTTTAATTCACTTTTGTCTGCCTACTCATTTCTTCCTCCGTCTCTACACAACTGAATGTTTAATTAACTTGGCTCCACCTACTCTCACTCCTTCCTTCCTCCTATAATAAATATTAAATTAACTTGCCCTCTACCTATTGTGCCCACTGGATAGTGTCCACATAATATTTAATTCAGCGAGCGAGCGAAGCGAGTGAAGCTGACTATCAGTCGTGTTCAATTGAGATTTCAGATATATATATATATATGTAGGTATGTATACATACGTCAAAATATTTCGCCCGCGCTTCTAATTACGTAAGTTAAATAAAGCGTTCACAGTTCCAGTATTTTCCAATTAACGAGCGCGGAGAATCCTGCTGCACTGCCTTACGCAACTTTGTTTCAACCAAAAAGTTTATAGCTACTCTCTTCTTGAAACAATTGTGTGAAGTCTTTGTCAAGCTGCGCTTCTTTGCCACTGCTTTCTAATATTGTTAACTCTTCATGCCTGATCATTGCTATTATTTAGCGATTTCCTTCACAAATCATCCTTACCTATACTCATATATTTACTCACTCGCCATGCATTTGCACTATTCGAGCGCACCACTAGTAATAGTTTATAAGGTTGCATTTATTTTTGATATCCAACACACCTAAATGTCAGTTTTAACCTATCAATATATTCAATTGATTTACTTCTAAAGTACTTACAAGCCATGTATGAGTATGTATGTTTCAAACAAATATAGCATGTTTAACCTGTTCTATTCCTTATTTTATGAGTTATAGTAAGTACTAAATTCATAAATACTACTAATGAAATTGTAATGAATAGTTTATAGCAGTACTTGTCTTGATGTTGACTGCAGCAATTATTAGTTTTGACAGCTGCTTCTGAACTTTGAGGCTAGCAGCTGCTTCTGCTTGGCTAGGATAATACAATGATAAAAATTCTTGCTGAAAATTACCTTCATTTATAACAAGTACACTTAAAAGTGTCAAATGTACATAAATTACTAAATAATTAGCTTCATCAAAGTGCTTGAAAGGTGATTGCTTTCAAAATTCTATGTGATTTTTCTGTCATCATGCATTTAGGACATTTCTTACTTTTGCCACATTTCCCCATAGAAATAAGGCTAAAAGACCTGTGCCCATGGGACATTTAGCCCTATCCTCTACCTGAAAAGTTTACTCATTTAGTAATTATTGATTCTTTTTAGAGTAATTCATGTATTTTACATATAGTGACTAAATTGTAATCATTGAGCTATAATTGGCAAGTTTTTATTGTAATTTGTGTATTTTTTTAAGCTTCAGCAATGGGTCGCCATCGTTATCCAGCTGCACACTGGGAAAATACCAGCAGAAGACTACACACATCAACTCTCTGGGAGACTCGTTGTTTATATATCAATCAACCTCAATGTTTCTCAAACATTCAATATCTATTAATAGCCATCACAATGATCTGGATTTTCAGAAGGAAAACAAAAACTAACTCGATTAAACTCTACGCTATAATAAAACAACCAAAGACAAAGGGCAAAGAAGAAATGCAGTTTCTACCACTGATTTGGTCCATTTGGAATAGTTCAATAAATATCTTAAAAGAAATTCATTCCAGAACCACTTCACTAAAAAGGAAACTATTATTACTATGTGGAGATGTAGAAGCCAATCCTGGCCCCTATAATAAAGGTAAATTATTCTCTATCCAGTGTGATGTTAAAATGTAGTCATTCACAACTACAGTTACATGTAAGGAAATCAATTATTATTATTCTATTATTTCAATTGAGATATAAATATTCAGTAGTTTCAAATATAAAGATATTTTATATCAATTGAATTTGTTGAGAGAGCATTGTTAAATATTCAAATATGCAAACAGTACTGAATCAATGATCTGATTGCTCTAGCGACAACCTTGTAGAACTTTATTCCAATAAGCATTTATTGTCTAGGCAAGGCTTCATTACCAAATGAATTTAAATTATAACTTTAGGTGGATTCAGGGTGGAATAAATTTTTGACGAATATATATATAATAACATTGACAGAAAAAGCTGAGATTTTAATTAATATCACTCGTGTTTCGAGAAAATTTTACTTGTCCATTTTTTCATACTTTTCTCACTGCAAATTTGAAATATTCACTGATGTTGTAATGAACATACATTATTGCCAATACTAAATATCAGTTGAAAACAAGCACAAATTTAGATTTTTATGCTTTGGAGTTCATAAAACAGTACAAGTAGAATTGTTTTAACAACTCTTATCTGCATGCAATTATTTGTTTTGACAGCTGCTCTTGTACTTTGTGGTTACTGGCTGCATGTGCTTGGCTAGGTAGAGAAAATGACTACTTGTTTGACAACTGATGCCAGTGAACTTTGAGACAAACTGAGTACTTTTAGGAGATATTAGTACCATCAAGATGCTGGACAATTATCAATAGTAATAGATTTTAATTGTAATGCCAATGAAAGATCAAAAGTATATTAGAAACATTAACAACATAATATAATGTCACGAAGTAATTAAATATATTATTTATTGAAAATATTACTATTTTGTGTGTCAATGTAAATGTATATTCTATTATTACACTAATGATTTTATTTTTTAGATCAGCCTCTCAGTCATTATGAACCTTCTCCTCGATTTTCAGCTAATGCCTCAGCAAGTACTGACCAACTCTACATTCATGGAGGTTATGTTGACAACTTTAATAACAATAAAATACAACTGAAGAAGGTAGTTCAAATCTATGAGTGCTCTACAGAATCGTGGAAAGAACTTGCTACAACTGGTACTCCACCTCCTGGAATATGTAGCTGTGCAACAGCTTATTCAGATCATATTCTCTACTTGTTTGGTGGTCAGAATAGTGCAATATCGTTTGGTGGTTATGGTGGTACATGCCATGCTTCATTACATCAGCTAGACACAAGATCTATGACATGGTCGCAACTCTCACCACAACATGATGGTGGACCCATGAGGAAAATATTGTGTCAAATGATACATCATAATAATACATTAATCGTCATTGGTGGCTATGGCACACCATCAGGTGAACTGCAGTCTGGATCACAATTTACTGAGAATGAACAATATCAAGATGGTCGTGGCTGGACAAATGAGATTCATATGTATAATATTTCACAAAGTAAGTATTAATTGGCGAGCGAGCGTAGCGAGCGAGACACTTACAGGGGTAACACAATCGAAAATCGGGGATGTTTGTTTATTTATATATATGTTTGGACGTATGTATGTCATTTTGTACTTTGACCCTCCGTATTTTTGTGTTCGCTTGGCGTTCGACCCCGTCCCAAACTTCACTAAACAGAATCCTCTGGTTTAGCGACCATTACCCGTATCACCTTAGAAATTGAATTGTTTACCGCTTTGAATTGTTTTGCGGGTGCAGTTAAAACGCAAAAACTTATGGGAGCTCCATTTCTATTATTCGAGTTAGTGGCGGTGGTAAGTTAATACGCTATTTGTCATAGTTATAAGCCCTACTCAACAGCATTTACTTGAAAATTCATTGTCCACTAGACGAACCACGAAGGTAAGTCTTGCGTAGGTATGTTCAGTTGTGTGAAAGTATTGTGCGTTACAACTACTATTAAGAATATCACAAAGAAAAATATAAATAACGTGACTCAATTTTGTTGCTTCTTTTTCAATTCAAACAGTTGCGGGGAGCGGTTACTATGGCATTGAAACCCCTTTACCACATATACTTAAATTAAAAACTCGACTTTATTTTAGTAGCTTGAGTGTTAGTTGTTAAAATCAATCATTTAACAATAGTGTGGTTTAAGGCTCGCTCGCCATTTGTGCTCAAGCACACCACTAGTCATATTAAGTATTTTAATAGTATTACAGATTAGATGGTAAGTATGTGTTACATATAATAAGTTGAATTGAATACTCTATTTGTTTAGGTAGTATTTATAAAATTCAATTTACTTGTGTTATATTTATTACACATATGGAATTGAGTGAAGTGAGTAAGACACTCATAAGTAAAACTTGAATAACATTCAGATATTGTGTAAAATTATAAATATATATGGTACATAGGACATCTTGATTCACTAGATCATAGATTGTGACTTGTGGAAATCTTACTTAAAAAAGTAGAGCAAAGTACTAGCTGGCTTGTCTTTGCTACATATGAAATTCTATGATGAGTTCATTAAAATAAGTGCTTTATAATTTTCCTACCAAAATAGCTAAGAGTAGAGTCTGCTAACTTGTGGGAGAGAGAAGAGGAGGTGAAACTATGTGGTTGGATAAAAAGGGAATTTTTTATGTCTTTTGCACTACCATAGGAAAACATTAAAGCATGAAATTTGTGTTTATTTGAGAAAATGACACGAAATAAAAATATCAGACAAACGTACACTTGCAACTTTACAATGTGTCATCATAATGTACATGAAATTATTTTTCTATGTTGATTATGTCTAGTTCATGAGTAATTTTTTGTGAGCATGAATGATAAAACATTTTTTTATCACTTCAATTAGTATGTTTTCAAATGTAGAACTTGCCCTTTCTGATGTTGCAGATGTTATTGATGGAGGATCAATAATTATGAATATCTTCATTTTTAAAATGAATCTAAAATTGTAATAGCTATTTGAGGTTACTTATATGTAACTTGAGAAGTGTACATTTAAAATACATCAGAAAGTGCTTATAAAAGCTTTTAAAATTCAACATTTCATTTTTGTGATAAGATTGTGTGAGAATAATATCATGCGGGCAGAATTATAATGCAAAAAGAAGGTGGTAGTTCTCAATTGCAAAAATAGAGTAGCAAAGCTGATTAAAAAGTTGACCTTTCAGCTCAACATATAAATGGTGTTTATGATATAACTAAAGCTAATGATTATTTGTTTAGTATTCACTTTAATTAGTTCATGTCCATAATATTTTAGGATTATATAATTCCTATTCCTTTAATATGTGAATAAAGTCAACGTTTATTATCATTATTGACCCTCAAACAAGTTTTGCCAACATTACATCTGTGTTTGTGCACTTGTGTTTTTACACCTCCAAATTAGTTACAGTCAAGCAAACCATGTGAGAAGCAGTTAAGTTAAATTTATTTTTTCACGAAGGTTCCTAGTTTCTCTAAGTTCAATCTTAAAAAATTTCAGAAATTTTTTACGAATTGTTGGTTCATCCATTAGTACAAAAATTTATTATTTCTAATTAGGTACATGGTCTTCTCCCTTAATTACTGGAACTCAACCTTCACCAAGAGCTTCTTTTACTCTCACCTGTATCAGTCCTACTCATGCAGTCTTGTTTGGTGGATATGATGGTACTAGTGAACTCAATGACACATACCTCATAGACATGACACAGATGGTAAGAATTGTTTAATGTGGCAAGCATACAAAAACATTTTGTTACTAGTCTATACTTTCACAGTTTCGGCACTATAATATAAGTTACTTTATATAGTACTGAAACTTTGCAATTGTGATACTACCATATTATATCCATGTATATTTTATTATAGCATTAGCTCCTCATTTACATGCATATATGTTGGAAATATTTAAATTACATGAAATGTATAGGAATACTCAGCTATAAAAAATATTGTGAAGAGTAAACTGTAGTTGTGAGTTGCATTTACTCACTGATATGTGGAGTTCATGTTATGATTTAGCAGTCAACTATTGCATACAACAAGTGGTACAAGTGGTACAATATGTTATACGGCACACAAATTAAGTTATACCATGTAGTACTTAAAATGTTGGTGATTAATTAAATTGTTTATACTTTACTGACACTGAGGATGTGATGTGTTAATTTCCAAAAAAGACTGGTAATTAACATTACTATGAAGTAGTTGTAATGTATCAAATGTTCAAGAATATGTAAGTTAAAAACTAGATTGGAGCCATCAAAAAATTACTGCAAGCAGAATGAGCCCTCAATTTATTTAGCAACTGTATTTCTTACCTGTAAATGGAAATAATATTATAATAACAGTCACTTATTATCGTCAATGTATTTTCTTGTACTGCTTTTTTCTAACAAATGCATCTCTACTTATTGATATGCTGAGTCCGAATTTTGACTATTTGTCTGGATGATATGGTAGACCAATTTCATAGTGTACCAAAACAACAAGTATAGCAATTATTAATTCTGGAGAGAATATTATTATTAGGTGGTTGTTGCTCATTCAATAATTTTCTTCATGGTTGAATTTGACAATTCTAGAAAACTATTTTCACCATTAGCTAAAAAGTCTTTGCATTTTCCTTATTTCTCATAAATCAGTTTCATTTTTTTTCATGATTATATGTACCTATTCACTAGGGGTTGGTAAATTAAGCTGGAATAATTTTGAGCATAATAAGTGATTTCATAAATACTACCTTCTGCTACTATGATTAGTCTATAAGTATAATGAGGTAGTAAGTTTTTGGTAAAAATATAAGCATTTTTTATTGTACTATAACAATAGGAATTTGATGTAGTCTCCAAGAGACTGTCTTTGGGACTTTTTTAAATGAATTTTTGAGTTTACTAAATACCCTCTATAATATGGGTAATTCTATTTGAAGATTCCAATTTAGCTTACTGTAGGAAATAAATGATTTGAGTCCCATAGGATGCAGATCAACAACTCACATATCAACAGTGGCCATACCAGGATTCAGTTTAGTCATGGATACTGCGATTCTTATAGTTGATGTGTGATAATCTTTGAGCTCTCTAAATGAGCACAATATGAGCATAATAGGTTTGAAGTAGCATAATTACTAAATGGTGAGCATTGTGAACCTAGATAAAACAGAAATAATGAGCATAATTCGCCAAACCTAGACAATTTGATCCTTTTCTTTATTTTATAAATAAATACTTCTGTATATTTAGTTTATTTTAAGTTTGATTATTTTTCTTGATTTTTTAGTGTACAGATGAATATTAGAATATAATCTTGTAGGAAATGCATTACAACATTTTTCTGTCGGTAGCTGTAGCTATTTCTTCCCTTCTTTTAAAAAGAGCCCCCCTCACAAATCCAAAATTTTCTCCTGCATTACTGAGACATTATAATATACCTAATCCTGCTTTTTTTAATTAATTATATGTATGGTAGAATATTTTATAAACACAATGACAGATAAAGCCCATGCTAATTCTGTTGTTGACTACTTCATAGAACATTGATTTAACTAATGATATTCTTAGTTGGTGATTGTGGAAATACTTTAAACATTAATACGTTAGGCAGAACAGTATACAATATTGGCTAGTTTCAGAATTAAATTAAGTGATTACGGATTTATGTCACATTTACCTTTACTAATAGTTTATTCACCTCAATCATTTTTAAAGACTATACGTTATGCAATGATAAATATCTTCCTCATAAGACAATTGCGTTTATCAATTTAATAAGTTTATGATATGCAAAATGACTAACACCATCAAGTTCAGATTAGAACTATTTATCACATTCATTTCTCATCTCAAGTAGTTTGCATTCAATATGTATGTTTTTATAAATATAAAAAATAATACTCCAAAAATATGAATTATGTGGAATGTGGTCTATGTAATATGAACTGGATTCTATTATTTATGCTAACACTAATACTATGTGATCAGTTTATAATCTCAATTATGGAATCAGTGAAAGATGAAAATGGGAGGGAGTTGAGCATAAGACAGGGTGTAGTTTGTGCTGATAAAAGGTAAGGAGGCAGCTGCACTCACAAAGAATGTTGTACTAAGAGGTCACTTATGTAACAGCTTACATTGAGCAGATGTATATAAGTAGACTAAATAAATATCTTAAAATATTTTTATTAAACATCTAAATAATATCATTAATTGTAATATATTTTTCTCTAAATTCTTTTCAATCTGCCAAAATTCACTGGTTTAGTTATCTTATTTTATTCCAGTTTCTGTCAACTTTCTAATTATACTTTAATCTTAATTATGTAACATTAATTCATATTTTTATATATTTTTTTCAGTACATCACCTTATTAAAGTAGTACATGTAATTATGACTGTATGATGCAGTGATACTGTCTGTTGTTTTAATAGGTACACAACTATTTCAGTCTGTTGGTGTTAAATTTAAAGCATGTACAATTATTTGGTATATTTTGTTTCACTATTTTCTAGTTGTTTACCAAACTTGTGTATTCTGATGGAGCCCCACAACCATCTCCTAGAAGTCGTCATGCAGCTGTTTGTCTTGATTATAATACAAACAACCCACAGTTGTTAGTAATTGGTGGTTACGATGGCAGAAAGACTTTAAGTGATGTTTGGTGTCTCCATGTATCAGCACAAAGTTGGCAACAGGTATGTTTTATAATCATAGTTCAGTTGAAATAATTCAAACAATTATGGAATAATAAATATTTAAAGAAGTCAACTGTTTAATTTAATTTTTCGAAATTATAAATGAGGTAAATAAGTTACAGTATTCCTGGTATAGAATAATTAAGACCTTATTGCATTACACATTTAATTATTATAAGTATTGTTTTATTTAGACATTATGCTAGTTACTTACAATTATTGACTTGTGACTCAACCACTGCAGCATTCTGCATATTTTATCAATAATGATGAAATGTTTTAATCAATTAAAATTAATGACATTTGTTATGCATCAAACTGAGGTAGTCAAATACTTAAAAAGCATGATGTGAGAAAGATTCCAATTTTACACATCATGATAATCATCATTCAGATTTTAAATCTATATAAAATTTGTATATAAAATAGATCTATTAACCTATTGTTTATTATGCACTTGTTTGCTCATCAATTTAATAAATATTGTGTGCTAAAAACATAAAAAACATAATTGAAATAGTTGAGTCCTTCTACATGTATACTAGTGGTGTGCTTGAGCACAAATGGCGAGCGAGCCTTAAACTACACTATTGTTAAATGATTGATGTTAAAACCTGTAAGTACATGAGCAATTTTTACAAAAAAAAAGCAAGGTTTGTAATATTATTTGTTGCAGCCCAATAAAGCAAGGGGAAAGTAAACAATAAATATCAGAATACTCAGAAACAACTAGAGATTATTATAAAAATATTGAATTGTTTATAATTGTTACTGGCACCCAATTAAATTAATTAATCTAAAATATTCCGATTTTTTTTTTATTCTAACATTAATCTCGATAAACACTGCCTAGATTTACTAACTAATAATATCATTGGAAGAAGTTCCAGGTCCAGTAACCAAATACAATATTATTTATATTCCCGTTCGCCAGTAATAAGGCTAAGAACTTCAGCAGCGGTAAGCTGTTTCTTGGACATTTTTTTTTAAATGGGAAAAAAAATTCCGATCTAATTATACATATAGTAAAGCAATCAAAAGGACCTTAGAAGCACGGGCGACAAGATGGTAATATTGAAATGAAGCTACCGTTTGAAATCGCGCTAGAAAATATTCTTGAAAAATGTGTATTTAAAGTTACAAAATCGGTTGGCTATGTACTTAAGGGTTAACAACAAACACTCAAGCTACTAAAATAAAGTCGAGTTTTAAAATTACGTATGCGGTAAAGGGTATTCAATGTCATAGTAACCGCTCCCCGCAACTGTTTGAATTGAAAAAGAAGCAACAAAATCAAGTCACGTTATTTAAAGTTTTCTTTGTGATATTCTTAATATTAGTTGTAACGCATAATACTTTCACACAACTGAACATACCTACGCAACACTTACCTTCGTGGTTCGTTCAGTGGACAATGAATTTTCAAGTAAATGCTGTTGAGTAGGGCTTATAACTGTGACAAATAGCGTATTAACTTACCACCGCCACTAACTCGAATAGAAATGGGGCTCCCATAAGATTTTGAGTTTTAACTGCACCCGCAAAACAATTCAAAGTGGTAAACAATTCAATTTATAAGGTGATACGGGTAATGGTCGCTAAACCGGAGGATTCTGTTTAGTGAAATTTGGGACCGGGTCGAACGCGGAGCGAACACAAAAATACGGAGGGTCAAAGTACAAAATGACATACGTACGTCCAAACATATTATACAAATAAACTAGTGGTGTGCTTGAGCACAAATGGCGAGCGAGCCTGATAGCTAGTTAGGTAACATAAAACTAAGTATTGTTACTATGTTTTAGCTTAGTTTATATAATACAGGTGTGACCTTTTATTTCAGTAAACAAATACAAAATCACTCTCTTACCTGATTAATGGTAACTTTTGTAGTATTAAACATCTGCCATTCCGATAATCTCAATTACCAGTAACTCTTGAACAAACTCTCAGCTACAATAAACAAAAAACCAGTGTTTTTATTTCTAATATGGAATTATTTGTAATTTTAGCCCACTAATATGGAATTACTACTTACCTCAATTTCTTGAGTATTGATAACTTCTGTAGTATCAAATTGAAGTTACTTTGACTATCTGAATTACCTCGAATTCTTGACAACAAGCTCTCAGCTACAAAAACAAAAGACAATCAATTTTAGCACACAAATACAAAATTACTTTCTTACATCATTTTCTTGAGCAGTGGTAACTTTTGTAGTAGTACCAAATTTGAGCCATTTTGACTATTTAATGTACCAGTCACTGTTGACAACAAGCTCTTAGCGACAAAAAAGTAAGGCCAGAGTTAATTTTGCATATTTAGCTAACAAATACGGAATTACTACTTACCTCATTCTTGAGTATTGATAACTTCTGTAACATCAAATTGAGTTACTTAGACTATCTGAATTACCTCGAATTCTTAACAACAAGCTCTCACCTACAAAAACAAAAGACCATCAATTTTAGCACACAAATAATACAAAATTACTTTCTTACCTCATTTTCTTGAGCAGTGGTAACTGTTGTAGTACCAAATTTGAGCTATTCTGACTGCTTGATTTTAACAGTCACTGTTGACAACAAGCTCTTAGCTACAAAACAAAAAGGCCAGAGTTATTTTTGCATATTTAGCTAACAAGTATGGAATTACGTACTTAACTCAGCTTTCCTGGAGTAGTAGTAGTAGCTTCCTTAGCATGAAAACCAACAATTGGCACTCCGTATCCCCTTAAAACGGAGAAGTTTTGAAATTAAATCTGGAAAGGAAAATGGTCTTCAATGCCATAGTAACCGGTCTAATCAACTTTTTGTTTCTTGAAAAGCAAGCGTTTTCGCGGGATTTTTCTCACACTTCTGCGCTTAAGTATTAAGTAAGGTTTGCTTAATGCTGTAGTTTCAGAATAAACTGGGGTCAAGCCTAAAAAGCCGTGTTTTTTTGAAGAAAAAAGTTTCCCGCGCACGCGTTTAAAGGCCATACGTACCATACATACATACATACATATATACTAGTGGTGCGCTCGAATAACGCAAATGCATGGCGAGCGAGCAGACTCTTTTTACAGAAAAATAGGACAGAAATTACATCTAACTGTAGTGCACAGTGTAACCATTTCCATTCTCAGTTAGCCTCAGAGAATCTAAAGTCTCTGGTTCCAGACTAAACTAACAGAATTAGCTGAATAAACTTAGAAAGCAGTGGCAAAGAAGCGCAGCTTGACAAAGACTTCACAATTGTTTCAAGAAGAGAGTAGCTGTAAACATTTTGGTTGAAACAAAGTTTCGTAAGGCAGTGCAGCAGGATTCTCCGCCCTCGTTAATTGAAAAATACTGGAACTGTGAACGCTTTACCTAACTTACGTAATTAGAAGCGCGGGCGAAAACAGAGGTCTCACGTACCCCATAAACAGATAAATAAATAAATAAACACAGCGAAATCTTGATTGAGTTACCCCTGATAGTGTCTCGCTCGCTTCGCTCGCTCGCCAACTAGTGGTGTGCTTGAGCACAAATGGCGAGCGAGCCTGATAGTTAGGTAACATAAAATGTTACTATTTTTAGCTTACTTCATGCAAACACTATAATAGCAGTTTTGACATTTGATTTCAGCAAACAAATACAAAATCACTCTCTTACCGATTAATGGTAACTTTTGTGGTATCAAACATCAACCATTCTGATAATCTCAATCACCAGTAACTATTGAACAAGCTCTCAGCTACGATAAAAAATAAACCAGTGTTATTATTTGTAATTTTAGCCAACAAATATGGAATTACTACTTACCTCAATTTCCTGAGTATTGATAACTTCTGTAGTATCAAATTGAAGTTACTTTGACCATCTGAATTACCTTGAATTCTTGACAAGCTCTCACCTACAAAAACAAAAGACAATCAATTTTAGCACACAAATACATAATTACTTTCTTACCTCATTTTCTTGAGCAGTGGTAACTTTTGTAGTACCAAATTTGAGCCAATCTGACTATTTGAATTTACCAGTCTCTGTTGACAAGCTCATAGCTACAAAAAAGAAAGGCCAGAGTTAATTTTGCATATTTAGCTAACAAATATGGAATTAGGTACTTACCTCAGCTTCCCTCGAGAAGTAGTAGCTTCCTTAGCATTAATACTACGGCATTCTGACTACCAACGGCTCTTGACAACCAACGGCGAAGTTTTGAAATTAAGTCTGGAAAAGGGTCTTCAATGCCATAGTAACCGGTCGAATCAACTTGTTATTTCTTGAAAAGCAAGTATTTTCGCAGGAGCTTAAGTATAAAGTAAGGCTACTGCTGTAGTTTCAGAATAAACTGGGTTCAAGCCTAAAAAGCCGTGTTTTTAGGAGAAAAGAGTTCCCCGCACGCGCGTTTAAAGGGCATACGTACCATCCCACATACATATATACATATAACATATACCCGATTTTGCATTATCAACCCCTAATACTGTCTCGCAAGCTACGCTCGCTGCCAAATATAGCGAAATCTCGATTGAGTTATACCTGATAGTGTCTCGCTCGCTTCGCTCGCTCGCCAATAAACAAACATACCCAATTTTTTTCATTTTTACCCCTGTAAGTGTCTCGCTTGCTACTCTCGCTAGCCAATAACATATACCCGATTTTGCATTATCGCTCGCTCGATAACAAACATCCCCGATTTTCAATTGTGTTACCCCTGTAAGTGTCTCGCTCGTTACGCTCGCTCGCCAATAATTAATCTTGTCTGGTGACACATAGAAGTATTCATAGACTCTGTTATTGTCAAGATAGCTTCAGAATCTGGCCATTATAAAGATTAGATAAATTAATAGATGTGGAATATGCTACCATAAATGAAAATAATCTTTTTCTATCTTTTTCTGCTACGAACATTTCAAACCTTTACCAATTGTATTGTTGCTCTCATTATACCACATTATTACAAGGAAATGAGTGAGGTTTTGTTCTATCATTATTCATATATTGACGTATAATATAATAAAAATGAATATTATTCTAAAATAAAAATAGCAAAATCTACACAATAATCTAATATCATCTAGTTGACATTATTCACGGACAAAACAGTGAATATTCTGGGAAAAGAAAATTTTAAATTTGTTAGAGTTGGAGCCAATGAGCATTATTACTGAAGAGTGCATGAGACAACTATTGACTCATTGCTAATATATTTGCACTAAATAAATGACATACACTAAACATTCATGATAGAATGTCCACACATACTAACACTAGTTGTATAGTTCAGAGCTGCACAAGATCTTTAACCTAGGCACAGTTTCAAAGAACATAAGGTGTTTACAGATAAGCCCATATCTATAGGTGATCACTTATTACAAAAAGTTTAATTAAGATGATTTAAATATTTAGAAAACATTAATAATTAATACATCACAGGATAGGTAGATGCACCATATTAAAAATAAAGCAACAGCTTATAGCATAATGATATTCTCAGTTTAATCAAGAAATATTCAGACCAGATTGTTTTAATATTTAGATTAATAATAATTGTGGTAATTATTATAACATGTGAAATAACAAAATAAATGAAGCCATTGCAGCTATTGCGATAAACTTTTTCTATTTTAGATTTTATTAAAACAGAATGTACTTTAATTACAAATGATAGATTTATATAGTAAAAGTAAATACAACAAGCTAACAAATGATATGTACAAGATAATAGTAATGTAAATACTCTCACATCTACTAAAAATTATCTGGTTACCTTTAGAAAAAACTTCACTAATTATCAGCAATACATGTGATCTCGCTCGCACTGACTACGGCAGTTCGGAAGGGCAGCCCGAGTTGTAAGTTCGAGCCTAGCTGTGTAGCCAGTGAGGGAATCGAAAATGGAGGACTTTGCTGCCCTTGTCGTCTGCCCAGGTACAAGGCTCGCTGTCGGGATGGCGACCTTGTGGCAGTAACTTTCGTGGACATTGTAATACTCGAGTGAAGGACTCGGTCTTAGCTTAGGTCCGAATAATCAGGTGGCTCGGATGGGTGGGTCAGTAACTACAACTTCACTGGTTTGATAACTTCAAAACTATAGGAAATATAACTGAGAACTAAAATGAAAGAATACAATACTAATAACAACTGTAGTCATGGGCATAAACCGCGACTGGCCGTGAGCGGTCAGCGAGGCTTTACAGAAATAAAGTGCATGTGCAGTATAGTTTCTTCGGAATGTTCGTTGAGGTTGCGTTAGGCCCGCACAACATGTTAAAGTACATATGCAGAGTCATATTTTGTATCAACGAATAAACCATTATAGGAGGTATGAAAATAGTAAATTTTCTCATTCTAACAGCCATAATATTGCTAATTAAAATTTAACACAACATTTCGACTTCTTGCCGAAGTCCTCTTCAGGAGTCAATTATAACTATTTCAGCGAAGACTGACTGAATCGTTGAATGAGGAATGAAATTTTTTGACCAATTGAATACAAACAAGAACATTATTGTGTGGTATTCTCATGCAAAAAAAATACAAAAAAGACCATTAGCCATCGCAGATAATTATATTAAAGTTAAAATGTATTTTGTAAATAAATTATTGATCTCAATTCATGCAAAAAAACTTTTGAATTGTATTTAATTATATTCTAGAAATCATAATGATAAAAATTGCAAGACTTCAGTAAAACTTCTTTTTAACGACCTTTTGAGAAGAAAAAAAAATGACTGTTTGACATCTCAGATATATTGAAATTGAATTTTATTTTGTAATTATATTATTGATCAAAATAATATTCAAGCAATACATGTTTCAAGTGTATTTGATTATTTTAGAAATCATAATGTTAAAATTTGCATGTCATGATTATTGTTCAATATTTTGTATGTTAGATGACCATCTTGCCACAGCCTAGACGACGTCACTATGCTGCTGCTTTTGTCATTTCTTCTGAGCTCACAGAAATAGTAATATTTGGAGGGCTTAATCAATACAATCACAGGCTCTCAGATACTACAATATTAAGATTAAGTAAGTTTTACAAAAATAAATTAATTCAATTTAATTATTAATATGCATTATACGTGGGATATTTTGTTATTTTGTTAGTTTTATTCATCTAATTATGTAACAAAGTAAATAAAATGTTCTAATACAATAACACCTAGTCATTTTCAATACAAAAAAGTGTGGTATCATTCTAAAAATTTAGTGCACTAACCACATCCAACTATAAAATATGCTATTTACCTGGTCTCCCCCCCCCCCACCAGTTTCTCTCATTACATTTTAGTCCACTAAACAAGTCCAACTATAAAATATGCTAATTAAGTGATTCTGATCAGGTGAAGATGCCATGCTAATTAAGTGAATCTGGACAAGTTCCATTTCTTCAATATGATCAGGTGAAAACGCCAAACTGTAAAATATGATAAGGACAGGTTCCCCTCCTTCGATAAAATCAGGTGAAGATGCCAAACCATAAAATATGCTAATTAAGTGATTCTGGACAAGTTCCCCTACTTCGATATGATCAGGTAAAGATGCCAAACCATAAAATATGCTAATTAAGTGATTCTGGACAAGTTCCACTCCTTCGATATGATCAGGCTAAGGTACCAAATCATAAAATATGCAAATTAAGTGATTCTGGACAAGTTCCCCTCCTTCGATATAATCAGGTGAAAATACCAAACCATAAAATACGCTAATTAAGCGATTCTGGAAAGGTTCCCCTCCTTCGATATGATCAGGTAAAGATGCCAAACCATAAAATATGCTAATTAAGTGATTCTGGACAAGTTCCCCTCCTTCGATATGATCAGGTGAAGATGCCAAACCATGAAAAATGCTAATTAAGTGATTATGGACAAGTTCCCCTCCTTTGATATGATCGGGCGAAGATGTCGAACCGTAAAATATGCTAATTAAGTGATTCTGGACTGGTTCACCTCCTTCGATATGATCAGGTGAAGATGCCAAATCTATAAATATGCTAATTAAGCGTTTCAGAACAAGTTCCCCTCCTTCGATATGATCAGGTGAAGATGCCGAACCGTAAAATATGCTAATTAAGTGATTCTGGACTGGTTCACCTCCTTCGATATGATCAGGTGAAGATGCCAAATCTAAAAATATGCTAATTAAGCGTTTCAGAACAAGTTCCCCTTCTTCAATATGATCAGGTGAAGATGCCGAACCATAAAATATGCTAATTTAGTGAATCTGGACAGGTTCCATTCTTTCAATACTGTAAAATATGCAAATTAAGTGATTCTGGACAGGTTCCCCTCCTTCGATATAATCATGCGAAGATGTCAAATCATAAAGTACGCTAATTAAAGCGATTCTGGACAGGTTACCCTCCTTTAATATGATGAGGTGAAGATGCCAAACCATAAAACATTCTAATTAAGCGATTTTGGACAGGTTCCCCTCCTACGATATGATCAGGCGAAGATGTCTAACCATAAAATATGCTAATTAAGTGATTCTGGACAGGTTCCCCTCTGCTAATTAAATGATTCTTTCCTCATTCACTATGATCAGGTGAAGAAGCCAAATCAAAACCTGCAATCAATCAATATTATATATTATAATATTCACAATAAATATACCGCATTCCCTGGCTTGTTTTTTTAGTAATTAGGCAAATTTATTGTGCGTAATTCGAATAGGTGTTCCTTATCTAAGCTAGGCACTGTTGAGCTGATAAAAGTAAAATCTTATAGCTTTAATTTTTTCACTCTAACACACTCTGCCACCTTTAGATTCATAAAAAAAGTGTGTCCTACACACTACTTTATGAGCACACTTGTATTTTAGTGTGCTCAACACACTTCTTACAATTAGTGTGATAGCATACCATGCCTGATAAGGCTAAAAAGTGTGCGCTTTTTACAGTGTGGACATGCTTCTGCAGGAGCAATAGAATCTTGTACTTTTGCCAGTGAAATATATTTATCCAATAGTGAGCATTGTCGTTCAGTGGTTAGTGAAAGTGGTGACTTGGAATGGAATGGAATTAAAATATCTAGTGATGAACAAGAGTCTGAGTGTTTCGATGAAATTTCAATAAATTGTAATTATTAATTCCACCATCTTTTCTATAATTGTGATGAACTTCAACCAATTCGTTGGAGATAAAGAGATACTTCTTTGATCACTTTTACTGCAAAGCTAGTTCATAACATGACTTTTATAACAATAGTTAACTTAGTAGCTACTTATTTCTAAATGTTAGCTGCACATATGTGTAGCATACTGAAGGATAACAATGCTCTTTCAATTGGTAGTATTGGTATAAATTTTATTAAAGCTTTGATGTGATAAATAATATAACATAAAACAATTAGAACTTTTTTATTAAACAATTTAATTAGTGGAAGAGGTAATATAATCTCACAAGTTACAGAAATAATGAAAAACTATAATCTTCAGTGAACCTACCGATTTTTTGTTGTTTTTTGGTTATGTACTTGCCTTGCTATAAGAGAAATAGTAAGCCTACCAATTTTAGCTGTTTGGAAAAAAAAATCTTTAAGGGTTAAATATAAGTGTTAGTAACTATTGATTATTTGGAAAGCAATCAAATTTCCAAGATGGGTAAGAATCGCTAAATCAAAAGATTCCGTTTATCAAGTAGCCTTTCCAAAATACGCTCTGTTGAAAATGCTCTATCGTACCAGAGATCTAATCTACTTCGCTATTGGAAAATGGATTTTCAAGTATGCACTATCGTAAAATAATTAGCATACTTTATAGTCGGACGTGTTATGAATAACATGTTTTTTCAAAGACTTGTCAACTGAATTCAGCATTCATACTTTGCCAGATAAAGAAATTATATTATTATTTACTCATTAGATGTATTCTCTCTCTTTCAAATATCAACAATACAATATACATGTTTGGGATTTGAACTCAGGCCACTTGCCTGTATTCATACTTTCTATGTCCTAATCAAATCTTCCTTTACTGTCTAGATCTAAGATCTACTTTTGGTAATAAAAATGCTTACTCAAGACTATATCAATTCTAGCTAAGGTACTTAAACATTATTTTCCCTACAAGTCTATTGCAAGTATTTTCCTTTGGTTTTACTTGTAGATTTCTGATGGTAGTCGAACTAATTTCTGTAGCAATTTACATTTGCTTTACCAGCTTAGAGGTTTAGTGATCTCTAGTGACTGTTTAATTATACTATGTTATATTAAATTAGTAAGTACAAACTTTACTTATAGTATTTATTTATACATAATTTGTTTGAATTTATAGAAAAAGTACAACTTTCAACAACTTCTACCAAATGGAATGTATCAGCAATCGTTCGTTCTTCAGAATTGAGAGATAAAGATAGACTAGCAGAAAAGAAATTACTAAAAAGTAAGATTGCAGATTAAGGTTGTAATTTATGGATTGGTTAAATCGAATTGATAAAATAATGTTACTGGTATTGAGTATTTGTCATAGTTATGCGTTTCAAAATGATTCATTTTAGTCTTTTTGCTGATTTTGAACATGCATCGCAAAGACTTTCATATCACATTGTTGAAACTGATGATAATATTTTCAACAATATACATACACATAGTAGTTAAGATTTAATAAGATGATTGTGTTCAGAAAGATACTATATTCTAATTACATACACAATATAAATAACAACTGCAAAGCTAGTGGCATTGTTTAAGATATTTTTCGATACAATGCGTTTGATTTTTTTTCTTTATAAAACTGTCAATGAGGTAATCATAAATACAAATGCTAAGGTTTGACTGATATTTTTTAGATTAATATCTTTACCTTTTCTGTTTGTTTGTGGTAATAATTAGTACAAGATTCGTCTTGTTTTTAGTTGACGGTAAAAATTTGAAATGCCAAGTATTATATAATAATGGCATAACCACTACAGTTATAGAGAAAGGTGCAGATGAAGCCACAGCATTATTGTACAACTTATTAAAATCTTGGTTTTTAGCATACGGGTAATCACTTCTTTAGTGTGCGTCTTTGAGTTTATCTATTTGATTATCTGTTTGCTACTTTGTCTTCTAGTCTGTTAGTCAGTTTATTGGTAAGCAATTCTGTCTGCTTGTCTATTTGTTTATCTGTTTGCTTTTTTATCTGCTTGTTGGAGTCAGTTAAATGGTATACATGTCTGTCTGCTTGTCAATCGAATATGATCAATTCAGGGAGAACTTGTTTTTGTTATTATTCTGTTTTGCTTCTGACAGATATAAGCCAATTTATGATCCAAATATTACACATCTGTAACCCTTATGTTTCACCTATCACGAATTCGGAACTAGCATTTGCTAATGGTTTAATTAGATAGACTGTTTTATAAAACTTTAAAAGTCATATCATATTATGTTCTTATTGTATTAAATAAACACCTAGATAAAGAAATTGAGAAAGCCTGTAAAGAAGCCATACAAAAACAGACATGTGTGGACCTATGTGTAGGACGAATGAATTTTGTTGGTCTTCCAAGATCTGGTAAAAGTTCAACTCTACATCGACTACTTGGAGATTTTATAAACATTGATCAATCTAACATGAAAATTAATGAACCAAGCACTGGAGTAGCTGAGAGAAGGCAGCTATTCATTCAGAGTATCAGTAAGTCCTTTGGATTTGCACAGAAGGGGAAATGGACAAAGAAGGACATTGTTGGTGAAACTTCAATTCTTAATGAGGTCATACAAGAAGCTGTAGAAAGTAAGTAGAACTTGTACAAAACTTTAATAAAGCTGCAGGCTTTAATAAACACCTAAAGTTTATCATTCGTAGCTGCAAATTTAATTAAAGTTTTGATTGTTAGCAGAACACATTTCTCTTGATCACAGTCAAATAATATCATTTAGTTGGATTTGTTCATTAATAATAGTCCACCTATTATGATGTGTGCATTTAAGTTGATGGGGAATCTATTTATTGGATTTATTTCTTTCTTTATTATTAGTGTTTTGAATTATTTAATTCAAGTTCTTCACTATGAATATTATTAAAGTTTAATTTTACCATTATTAATATGAATATGACATCAGCAATTTACTTTTACAAATAATAGTTTCTTTATATGGACTTTGTAATGCATAATAATTGGATAACAACTTGATGAGTACAAGAAATAGTATTAGACAATAAATAATGCTATATAAACCTGCAGTAAAAGTATAACACATTTTCGATTATTATGCTTAAAGTTATAATGATGGGTTAAAATTCTGAAATTGTATAACTTTATTATAACAACAGGTAATAGTAATTTAGCATAAATGAACTAAGTTAAATGAAAGCCTATAAACTCATCAAAATTTACTGCTACAGTTAAAAATACACTCATTATGTTTAAAAAATTGAATGGAATAATAATTGAATTTGATTGATCATTTTTGCAGAGACTAAACCGAAATTCCAAATCAAACTAGATGTATCAGCAACTGAAGAAGTTATGGATGCCCAATCTTCAAATGGTACTATGGAAGTGTCTTTAAATACAACTGTAGAAGATATAAGAACACCGGCTAAGACATCAGCAACTTCTGACGATGAGGACAAGTTAAAAGAATCACATGTCATCAATGTAGCTGAAATTTATCCTGCTTATATTGAAGCTGCAGCAGAACACAATGAAGAGAAAGTAAAGTATTTACTGAAAGACACTATATACTTGATAACAACTGATCATGGAGGCCAAACTGAATTTCTGGACCTCATGTCTCGATTTCTAATGGGGGCATCTTTACATCTTATTTTCAGTCGACTCACTGATTCTTGGGACTGTGTGTTTAAAATGTATTGCACCAATGAAGATGGAGTTTCTACTGAGGAAGAAGACTCTATAGTAACTCTGGAAGAAGTCACCTTTCAAACTCTAGCTAGTATAGCATGCATGAAGAATATGAGTGACAAATTGACCTCAAATCGAGAATCTAATACTGACTTGGACAAAGCTAACATAGTTACTAAAGCTATGTTTGTGGGAACATTTAGAGATGAAGTGTCTCTGTCAGAATTAAAAAAACGAGATCAGATTCTTAGAAAGAAAATTGAGCAGACGGAATTTTACCACCAAGACATTGTCGAGTATGCCTCAGAAGAATTCCTGACATTAGCACTGGACAACAAGAAAGGAACTGTAGAGGAAATCAACACAGCAAGAGAAACTTTTGAGAACTGCATTAAGAAGAATCTAGGTAAAGTTCACATTCCTTGCTCCTGGTTGATGTTCAGCATTGTTCTGCGATCAAAAGGAAAGCGCACAATGACACTTAAAGAATGCAGTAAGATTGCAGAAAGTTTAAATATTGGTTTATTAGACCTAACCAATGTCCTTTGGTTTCTTCATTATCGTTTTGGCACGCTCCTGTACTATCCAGATGTGAGAGGTTTTGAAAACATAGTCATATGTGACATCAAGGTTAGCAGTATATACCTTCATTTATTTACTTTTGATATTTAAATGCTAGAGGTGTTGATATTTAAATACTAGAGGTGTTGATATTTAAATACTAGAGGTGTAGAGTACTAAGTGTTCCCAATATGTTACGGTGTGGATGTATTTATTTATTTATTAATTCAAGAACACTTGAACTTAAAGTATCTATACTAGTTTACGTTTTATATTACAAGAATATAAACTGCCTATTACTGTATCATTTATAAACGTATTATTTAATACGGTAAAACTAAATAATGTAACAAATCCTAAAGCGTATTTTGTATTTGTAGTGTTGTAAAAACATCTGTCAATAATTCATTTTTTTTTATTTATGTAATCAAGTTATTTTATTTAATATAACAAATAACATGGCAGAATCTTATGATGAAAATGTTTATTTTGTATTAATTAACAATAGAATAACTTGGATTTTTTGTTTTTGTAGATTAATTAAAAGCTTATTTAAAAAAAGTTTGAAACTGCCAGATATCAACTTACCAATATATACTATCATCAATTAAATTAGTGATGTGCTTGAGCCCAAATATCGAGTGAGCCAGCTTAGTTATGTTACATAAAACTACAAAACTACTATATCATATAGTTACCTAATTTTTATCTTAGTTCATACTACACAGTATATAGAATCTGGCCATTATAATTTCAGCAGACTAACTAGTGATGTGCTTGAGCATAAATGGCGAGCGAGCCTAAAGACTATACTATTTTTATATGAATGATTTTGACTTCTAACACTGAAGCTACTGAAAATAAGGTCCAGTTTTTTAATTTCGCATACACGGTAAATTGATTTCAGTGCCATAGTAACAACTCTCTGCAACTGCTTGAATTGAAGGAAAAAAAACAACAACAAAACAATACACATTATTTAAAAGTATTTTTGGTGATATTTTTTAGCTAAGTAGGGGTTGTAACACAGTGCTTTGACACAACTGGACATGCACCTACACAGACTTACCTTCGCGGTAGTCTAGTGGACAATGTATTTTCAAGTAAATACTGTTGCGCACGGCTTATAACCATGACAAAGAGCGCACACTAGCTCTATCACCCTAAAAATTGAATTGTTTACCGTTTTGAATTCTTTTGCGGGTGCAGTTAAAACTTGAAAACTTAAGGGACTTCCATTTCTATTCATAAAATAATACTTTCTTACCTCAATTCTCTTAAGTTCTGAATTTAAGCCATCCAGACTGAGTTGTTAGTAATTCTTGACAACAATCACTCTAACCTAGCTATAAAACAGATATCTTAAAGTTAATCTCAAATCTGATAATGTTTAATGCACTAACTAGTATGCCAAAAAATGCATTTATTAATGTACTGCTTTACACTACTAAGTTCAGTAGTTTTATTTTTACATTACAAGTATATAGCTATTCCTTACCTCTATTTTCAGGAACTAAATAGTTTCGCAATCAACTTTAACTGTTCTTAAGTGAAGTACCTTTAAGTCTAATAAAGGCTTTGTTTTCAATAAATAGGACATGTATGCTATTGTTGACCATTAATTTTAGCTAACAAATATGGAAACATTTTCTTATCTCAATCAATAAAATTATCATCTTTAGAATTGAAGCCATTCTGACTATCAAAACAATGTCCAGTTTGTAGCTCCAATAAAAAATATCGCTCTGCTAATAACTAAGAAAATGCCGAGTTTGAATTTCTAGTCTTGTAAAGAGTTGACAATACTATAGTAACCATTTGCCACAGTTATTGTGACTTGAAAAAATGCTTAATAATTAGTAGGCATTCTCACACGGTTCTGAGCTTATTACTACAATAGGACTTGCTTATTGCTGTAGTATCACAAGAAACTGGGAGCAGGCCAAAAATGCCTTGTGTTTAAAAGAAAAGGACTCACACGTGCGTTTAAAGGGCATACATGAAGTCCATAATATACTAGTGGTGTGCTTCAGCACAAATACCTAGTAAGTGTGTCATGTTTAGGTAACATAAAACTACATTGTTATTTTAGCTTAGTTCATGCAAAACATTATTGCAGCATTTAACCATTAATATTAGCAATCAAATAGAGCGTTACTCCATTGCTCGAGTAATAGTAACTTATGTAGTCTCAAACTTATGCCATTCCGACAATAATATTTAACAGTAAATCTTGAACAAGCTATGAGCTACAAAAAGGCCCTAGTTTTTTATTCAATTTTAGCTAAAAAAATATGGAAGGACAAACTTACCTCTGCTTTCTGTGAGTAGTGCTAGCTTCTATAGTAAGCTATTCTGACTACCAGTGGTTCTTGACAATCAACATGTTGCACTTAGCTGAGAAGCCCCCAATAATAGTGAGGTTTTTGAAATTTCATCTGGTATAAAGTTTCAATGCCATTGTAGCCAGTTCCAGCATGTTATTGGGTCTTGATAAACAACTGTTTTGCAGGTATTATCTGGTAAATTGGAGCCTTAGTTCAAAGTAAGACTTTATGCTGTAAATTCAATCCATATGTATTATCGAACATCTGATTCTGCAATATCCACCACTAATATATTATTCCATGAGCCAGACAAAAAATGAGTATCAATTGGGTGAGTAATTCTAACTTAGATTTTCAGTTACACTGGTGTTTGTAGTATCCATATATATGTGATGGACCTGTCACAAAGGTAGCTTATTAGGACTATGGATGCAATCTTTCAAAATGGCCGACACGTTTAAGCAATGTATTGATATTGTCGCAAAAAAAAATTCAATTTTTAACCCGATGACAGGTCATTATATTTCCATATTATAAAGAGATATTTTTATAAGACATAAAATTTTTAATTAACTTTCAATGAAAAAATTAATGAGAAAATAGAAATGTCCAATTAATTAAATATTGTAACACCATCAATTGTTTCAACATTTTATTGCATCCATACTTTAGTTTAGTTTTGTTCTGTATTCGGTGGAGTGAAATTAATTATTACGGAATACTTTGAAGTAGTGGCGTCAGAATAACTGTCACTACTGTCCTGTTCGTCTTGAACTGTTTCCACTGGCAAGTTTGAACAATTTAGTAACTTGCAAGCAACGCTACACTTTTAATGTGGATACATGAACTATCTGAAAAATGCCAACCTTGCATACACACTTGTAAACATTAGGATCAAATCCTCATTTTGAGCTAATTCCCAACCACAACCAGCAGACGGTTCAGGAACATGTGGCAATTTCTTTTGACTGTGCTTCCCAATGGCTGCTTGATAAACTTATATAGGATTGTATTTAATTCATTGGACATTTCTATTTTCTCATTAATTTTCTATAAAGAATGTCAGTGAATTTTCAAATCGACTTCATGTTAGTCCTGAGATTCTTTATTGTGGAAACTGATACCAGAATGAAGCATCATTGACACTAGTTAAGACATGATATCTACCATAGATGTTATCCTAGGATTTGAAAAAAGTTTTTTCTTGCTCAAATCAGGAACTTAATGAAGAAATTTTCATGTGCTTGATATTTCTTTAGACCTATTATTACTTAAGTCTGGTGTAATCACGTAGCAAGTAGTTAGTATGATAATGAACTTCTGATTGCTCAGAGTTATTCATCATTGTGTAACGTCGAAACCTCTCTAACTTTAGTATCTGTTTGAAAATGGTAGCAGGAACAAGAGTATCTCATACTATTGCTCCCTCAATAGGCTTAGACACCCTTCATAAAAATATTCATTATTAAGTTTGAAGTAAACTCATCTCTAGATGACATAAATAACATGTTTATCCTGTAGTAATCTTCATTTTGCTTTTGATTTTGATTGCACCATGTTAGAGTTTGTGAGTCTGAAATCTTCAGCAAAGCATAATATGAACAGAAAAGATTAATTAGTTATCACTTTTTACAACAATGTAAAGAGAGGCAAAATATTTATTACATCATGTTTTATGAATGAACACCTAGCTAACAGGCTTCCATACAGGATTTAATAAGGATATTCTGATTTTAACAACTGAGTTTTTTTAGTTTCTTTGCAAAAAAACTAATCTAATAAATAGATAAATTATTGCCAAGTTAACTTTTTTTCACAAGCAAATCCTACAATGAAGTAAAAGCCACTGGAGAAAGTACTAGGGCTCTAAAAGGTCTTCGTACAACTGAAAAGTTCCTAATGTCTTCAGTGGACTTTTTTGGAGACATTCAAAATGATATTGTGCTTTCAGTTTGTAAAGCTACAACAGAGAGATTTTGAAATGTGCTTATAGCTAGAACTGAACTTGGCCTAACTGATAAGAGTTGCCATTAAAGATTAAAAAAATATAATACATTTTACTAAATTAAAAGACAAAATCAAACAGACCTGAAATCAGCTGGTTTATAACTCCAGAGTTTAAAGTTTTGGTGGGTAGTGTAAGCAAGATTGTAATAATGAGGAGTTTGTCTGTCACTGGAAAGTGCACTCTGAACAGCCAGCTATAATGTGCAAGGATGTCTATATTGAGAAAGCATACCTGGTCCAGTAGAGTCAGGTAGCAGGTTATAACACTTTGTTCTGTTGTTGTAGTTTTCACTTTAACAGCAAATCTTTATCACAAATATGATTTCATTACATAAAAATTATGATTAAAGCTTGGTGTTAATATTAAACACAACAAAAAAAAAAGAAAGCAATTTTACAATATCCAGTTTAAAAAAACATTTAAACCATATTTTATAAATACCAAATTAATTCAAGGGACATTTTCTATAAATATTTCTTCTAATTATTAAAAAAAAAAGGTCTATCATCAATAAAACTGTTAGTTTTATGAGATTTTATCACATGTTTAGTAAAATGTGCATTTCACACATTCACTTTGAAAGTGTCAGCCATTTTGAAAGATTGGATCCATAGTCCTAATAAGCTACTTTTGGGACAGGTCAATCACAGTTTTTTGGATACTACAAACACCATTTGATACTCAAATTCAAAATTTTGCTGATTGGCTCATGGACCATATCTCGCTTGCTCCGCTCGATTGACAACAATTTTTCAATTATTGCCAATTTACCCAAAAAAAATTACATCGTATTTCATGACAAGCAGAGATTTATGGTGATGCATAACGTATTTTATTTGTAATTCAAATCTCTTAAAATATAGCTACATCGTATATAACTAATTATCAAATGTAATTTATTAATATTGTGTTACAAATAGTGTTTGTTATCTTACATATAAATGAATTATTTAAAAAAATGTTGTTCAGGTTATCTTTGATGCTGCAACACAATTAGTAAAGAAGACATTTATTTTCAATAAAGCTGGACATCGAGCAGCTACAATGTTTAAGAACAAAGCTCAGTTTACAATGGCAGATCTACTGAAAGCTACTAAAGAAGATGTAAAGGTTTATGTTTCTGTGGAGATGCTAATCACACTTTTTGAACATCACAATATCTTAGCTCCCCTTCCAGTAACAAGAAAAAGAAAAGAGATTACTTACTTCATGCCTAGTATTCTTAGAAGTGCTACAAAAGATGAACTCCAAAATGTTTCTATTTCTATAGATGTGGCTCCTCTCGTGTATCGATATGAGTGTGGCTATCTACCTTTAGGAGTCTTCTCTTCTCTTATTACAGGCCTAGTTTCAAACATAAAACTAAATTGGACTTTCAAAGAAGACAGTCCTTGTCGCAACAAGATTGAATTTCTAGTAGGAAAGGACTTGGACACAGTTACTATCATTAGCTATGCCACATATATTAAAGTGGTACTCTACAGAGAATCTCATCCGACAACATCCACTCCTGTAGTCTGTGCACGCATTAGAAATACTATCACTTCTATGTTAACACAAGTCAATAATAGTATCAAGTACCACAATGCAAGACTTCAATATGGATTTGAATGTACAAACCATCCATCAGAAGAACTATCACATTCTCAATCACATCATTTATGCATACTAGAAGATGAAACCTCTCATAAAATGAAGTGTCTGAAGGACCCAAATATTACTAAAATAATTCGACTCATACCAAGACAGACAATTTGGTTTCATAAGGTATGTCTATAAATTAATTAAGGTCAGTGTTCAAGTTACTATATCGTTTACAAACACTATAGGTACAATGTGATGATAAATTGACCCCTGGAACACCATATGAAGGTATTCATATTAATAATTTAATGAGCTTGCAGATTCGTTTTTTTTAGAATACTGTTCACATTTGAAGCGAAATAATCAAAGCATATGAATTAACTAAACACCATACCTAAAATAATATACATTTTTATGCCCACTCACTTGAACACTGTTACATTATATCAACTACACTTGTTATTGATAAATACATCATGGTTCAATTTGCATTGTTTCTTCCAACTTATGTAACAATAGGTATATTACAGCTCACTAAACTTGAGTTAACACATGTTCATATTTATTTCAGAACTGACAGTTGAAGACTTGGGTAAGGTGTATGAAGAGCTCTATGAAGGCAGAGTGCAATGGAAGAACATAGGTCTAAAGCTGGGTCTGAATATCACTATGCTAGACAGTATAGAAATCAACCGTCATTATAAAACAGAACCTTGTTGCCTAGACATGTTGAAGGAGTGGCTGACAAATGGAACAAACAGAAGCTGGAGTACACTTGCTGATGCTATGGAAAGTCCAACAGTTCATTCTTCAAACATTGCAGCTGCATTACGAAAAAAGTACTTCAATTAACCTTATAACATTTAAATTAGCATGCAAAATCTATCATTTTTCATTTATATTCATTTCTATGTGTTATTGACTAGTGTTTTCATTTCTAGTTTATATACAGTAATCCAATGATAATACTATATATTTGATGTATATAAACTTAATATTTCTAAGTAAATGTTTGAAGTAATACAATTATTGTGATATGAGTAGAATTTGAGGGAATGTGGAAAATTTTGTCTTTAGTTGGTAATGATTTCCATAAGATTGAATTGATCTGAACTTTTTCATTTACTAACTATTAACGGAACAAGTCAATCATAACAGGTTACGACAAGGAGCCACTCGATGAAACATCTCCAAGTGAAGATGTTATTAGAAGACAGGACAACTCACAAGGATTCTGGTACTATTGTAGTAGCTCAGGCTATATACAGCTAAAGATAATATGTTGAATTGTGTAGTGGTGGTTGTTGCAGAAGACAGCACTGATATCTACATCTTCTGTATAACTCCAAGTTTATATGATGCTGCTGCAATTAAGAATGGTCATTGATATGCCAGCAGCTGTCCTTAGTTGCATGTCATTTAAGCCACCACCATGACCAATGTGACAGTAATTAACGACAGTGCTAGCCTTGGCTTGCTGAATTGTGTACAATCATAAAGACAAATTGTAATATCCATTAGTAACAGTCTTTATGTGTCAGTTGCATAATGTGTGAACAACAATGACTGAGGCTAGAAATACAATTTTGGCATCAAAAAGTAGTAACTCAAGTATCAAAACAGTAATCTATTAGCAACTTCAGAAGCTTTGACGACAATATAAAAAGAGCACAGTTTAGGTATGCTATCTGGAGGAACACATGTTTAGAACTCAAAACCTATATCCATGAAAAACAGCTCAAGGATGATCATACAAATTCACTTTGACTAGTGTGCGTATATGAGTGAACATTACCTTCTAGAATATACAGTTGTGTAGTGGCTCACTGTATTTTGTCACAGTGAAAGAATTCCAGTTTGCCACAATTACCAGAAATATAGCCGATGCTGCAGCCTCTACTTATCAGAGAAATTAAAACATACTGTATATAAAGTCTATAATGAATGGAAAGTATCAAAAAAATAGTTCAATGTAATAAATATATAACCAATAATTTAAATAAATAAAAAAAATTTATAAGTTTTATGCTCAATACTTCTAAACTATCCATAATCTAAAACATATTGTGGAAATTTCCAAACTATTCATCTTCTTAAGTTGCTGAACTGTACATTCTACTGAAATAACCTATAACATTTGAATTTGTGAGTCATTCAGAGTGTTGCTAGTTTTATTTGATGGTATAAACATTAAAAAAAATTGTAGGTTTTTGTTACTCATGAGAATAACTTGGGCATGAAGTCTAATCATTGGGTTAAGCTTTATGTGTAAAGCTATTAAAACAGGAAAAATGTTACTATTACTTAAAAAAAAGGAGCGCTAATTTATAAATAAATAAAGTCTAACAAAATATTAAATAATGAATAATAATTTAAACTGAAAATCATAAACTGATAAATGAAAGTGTGCTCCCCACCTTCTTCAAGACTACACTCCAACCCTCACGAAAATAATGTTTCAGTCTATTACACTAAAGTGGTCTGTTGCCTATATTAATAATGATATATTTTTACATCAAACATATTAAACTGGATAAAAATTTAATGATTTTTTTAATAATAACTCAATATCTTTGAATTGCTGGAAATGTTTTAAAAGATGAGGTCTCTGCAATTGTATGTGACTAAAGACTCAACAAAATCTCCACAGGAAATTGTTCAAGACTTCACCTAATTAGTAATTTCTTGAAACATGAGAGTCAGGGTGTGAGACTCCAGCAATTGACAGCACAATGAGGCCCTAAAATAATGTATATGATGTAAAACACTATTATAAAAACCATACGGGATCAGTAATGGTTTATTAAATCTACAATGAAGCAGCATACTGAAGTAAAATACCATTGCTTTATGTTGTAGTTATGCTTTTTGTGTAATAATTCTGTATTTTTAGTGTACTCATAATAGCTACATGCAGTAAAATTCTGTTGGCCAGTATTCTTCAAATTATCTAAATAAGTAATTTACAATTTAACAATAATATGTTTCTTCTAAGCCTAAGAAATATCTAACTCATGTGTAGACCTAATCAATAGTTTGTAAGTCGCCAGCTAAATCGCTTAGCAGCACTTGCTTACGAAAGAAGAAAAGGGTGTGGTCACGTGGACCCAACTTGCGATCGAGTTTCAATTGTGCTCACTTCCTCTGAAGAATATAGTCATTAAAGTAGCCTTGCTCTCGTCCTTGCTGTTAGAACAGAAATTGGAATTGTGTATTCCATTGGGCGCTGGGTGGGCCACTTTCAGTTATCTTACAGTTCCCAGGAATAGTTTATGAGCGGCGCTGCTGCTTTATACTGGATATTTGAATTTGGTGAGCTATGAACATTGATATGCATTATAATATTGAGTAAATGATACACATTTATTTCTTGTTAAATAATCATCAACTTCTATTTTGTTAAGTACAACTAAAGCACTTTTGCAGCCATATAAAAAGTTAAGAAACGTTCAGATGTTTACTTATGATGCCACTTTAATAAAATTATTGCTTCCTATAGATTATAACAAATCATAGCTACTCCTAGTCTTGCATAGCTTGACCCTTTGTCTACTACTACACTATGAAGAAGTCATGTGGCATTAATACATAGACCAGTTCAAAAAGCTCCATACCTCAGAGGGAAATTCTGGTTATGGATTGGGTTGTCAATGCACTTAGCTACTAACAAAGGAATGGCTGTGGAACATGCAGCAAAAATAATAGTAAAATATTAGGATAAGGAAAGAAATTTGCAGCTACAAGTAATGTCTACATGGCAGATGGCATAGAAATGCTCTTGGAATATAATCAACAGTGTACAAAAAATGTTTATGACCAGATGCTTATCTTGGGTCTTCCATGACAATATGGCAATTATATTAGCTGATTGTTGAAAACCAAGTATATTAAAGAGGATTTTAGATGCTATTAAAACTATCCAACCTCTGAGTTTTGAAACCATAGCCTTATCTAGATGCGGCAATAATGTACTCTTACTCTAACTCCAAAGTGTGGCATGTTAACTCAACACATTAAGTTTTCAAGAAGTATGATTACACCTGTATGCTACAGATATAGATGCTTAATAACATAAAAGTTGAAATCTTATTTTCTTATCTTTAACTTAGGATTGTTATTACAAATATTATTGTTTGGCTTCGGCTGTTAAGTCATACATCCATATATGTGATATGTAGTACGCTGGCATTGATGAATGTATCATGTTAAGAAAACCACACATCCATATAAGTGATAAGTAGTACTCAGCATAAGAGATTTCATGATTGTATCATATTAGCATACATAGCAAAAAATCGGGCATTCGAATTTGAACAAAAATCATTTCCTAAATGCATACTTTATGATCATAAGAGTATGTAATGTTTGTAGGCTGTCACAAAATACATGTATTTCTTATAAAATTGAGCAGAGTGTCATGAAGGATTGTAAGACACTGAAAAATGTTGTTAAAAAACTATAAGAGATGAATAGACCAGTTGTAGAGATCACCAAGCATTTAGAAAATGTTTAAATGATTATCATGCAATGTAGCAAACTGTTGCAGCTGTATTCGACTGAAAGACTTGACAAAAGACAATAATATATTAGACTAGTGATGTGCTCTAATAGCACAAAATAGCGAAGCGAGCGATGCATGTTCCCTGTAATTGCAGCTATTCCATGCATGCTTGGTGTGGCTACAAAATACTGTCAGATTCTTTACTTTGCTACCTGTTTCCGTTTCGTTTTAGCTCTCCTCCTCCTTGCCCTGTCTTTTTCATTTCTTATCGCGCTCGCCTTGCTAATTTTTCTTCAGGAGTTTCTAACGCCCTCAAAGCTCGTGACAGAGCGTTTCTAACGTTTTGTCTACTGGGCATCGCTACTTCGTACGGCGGGTAAACAAAACAAAATGTTGCTAAGAAGGTTACCCGGTCCGCGCAAGCGCGTAGGAGAAAGGGTACACACGTACGCCCACGCAAGAACAAAAACAATTTCTAGACCTAACTAGTGGTGCGCTCGAATAGCGCAAAATAGCGAAGCGAGCGATGCATGTTCCCTGTAATTGCAGCTATAGATACAGTTATTTATTTAGATGTTGTTAATGTTATGTCTGTCTGTTGTTTCATATAGAATCATTGGTGCTTCTATTCTATACCACTGTATGATGAAGGTTATAAAATTTAGGCTATGTATAATAAAGTTTAAATGTTATACTTTTTGTGGTAAAACAAAAGTAATGAATTATTTTATTATTTATTTTATTAATGTAATTCGTAATCAGCTACATAGTATTGCTTTATATAATAAAGTTTAAGTGTTATATTATTTGTGATAATATAAGAATAATGAATTATTTTACCATCAAAGTTATTGGCTGGTGTTTTAGACAGAATATACCGCTATTTAATTAAAAATGCCATACATCATTACAGTTATAGCTGATGTAAACTTTGTGGTTTAATAAAAATAAAAAATAAAAGAGTTTGTTTGGGTACTATAACATATTCAAAGGGAGAGCAGAGTATGTTAAATGGATGTAGATCTTAGACTACATAGTTTGATAATAGAGTTTGGTTAATTTTTATAGTTTTACATTAAATTTAACCTGCAAGTGGAGGAATGTTTCCAGGATGCATGTTATTTTGAGCTGAATAGAGCTTAGGGATATGTTTATCCCGGCTACATCGACATGACTTAAATTTCATTTTGGTGCCTGGAAACTTCTCCATACACGTTATGCAGACTGGGATAGTAATCGATGAGATTTTAGCATGAAAATTACGCATTGCTGTGTGAACTTGAGGATCATCAAATGCTGGAATAATATGGTGCAATGGAACCTGGGGATGTTGTCTTGACCTGTTCCCCCTAACTTGAGACAATCTAGTCTCCCGTTGAAGTGGTGTTTCATCAGCCAATCTCTGCTGTTGGTTAGTTGACAACTGCTCTAATCTAGAGGAATTTTGTAATGAAGATTCATTTGCTGTTCTCAACAGTTGGTTAGTGGACAAACAGTGGAGCCTGTGATCTCTTTCACTATCACTTTCAAACAAATGTGTGACTTGCTGTTTTTGTGACATTAGTTGTAGACGTTGCTCTCTGCATAATGGTTTCCTAAACGAAAATATGTCTCGTATTAACTTATTGAAGTATATATTTTATTTTATATTTACCTCTTGCATTCGTTGCTGATAAGCTGAAAGGCTTTGCGGTATCGAAATTGTTTGAGTTATATTTTCTGCAACTTTTTTTGCTGCTTTGGGTGTATATGAGAATGGATGTCCTCTGATAGATGTCTTTTCCTTCCTCTTGCAGTACAAAAAGTAGTGGGGATATTAGCTTCTTGTTCAGATGGTGTGGCTGCATTTTCAGTGTCTTCAAGAGTAGTTGAGTCTACAGCTGTATAAAGTTGATTGGTACAGTAATCCTCAGGAATAGTCTAATAAATAAATTAGGAACATTTAATGGCTTTTCAAAAAGAAAGATTCTTTACTTTGCTACCTGTTTCTGTTTCGTTTTAGCTCTCCTCCTCCTTGCCCTGTCCTTTTCATTTCTTATCTCTCTCCTTACTATTTTTTCTTCTGGAGTTCCTAACGCCCTCAAAGCTCTTGACCGAGCGTTTCTAACGTTTTGTCTACTGGGCATCGTTACTTCGTACGGCGGGTAAACAAAACAAAATGTTGCTAAGAAGGTTACCCGGCCCGCACAAGCGCGTAAGATAAAGGGAACGTTTTGTCTACTGGGCATCGCTACTTCGTACAGCGGGTAAACAAAACAAAATGTTGCTAAGAAGGTTACCCGGCCCGCGCAAGCGCGTAGGAGAAAGGGTACACACGTACGCCCACGCAAGAACAAAAACAATTTCTAGACCTAACTAGTGATGTGCTTGAGCACAAATGGCGAGCGAGCCTAAAGACTACACTATTTTTATGATTTTGACTTCTAACACTGAAGCTACTGAAAATAAGGTCCAGTTTTTAAATTTAGCATACAGGGTAAAGGGATTTCAGTGCCATAGTAACAACTCTCTGCAACTGCTTGAATTGAAGGAAAAAACAACAACAACAAAACAATACGCGTTATTTAAAAGTTTTCTTTGTGATATTCTTTAGCTAAGTAGTGGTTGTAACACACAATGCTTTGACACAGCTGGACATGCACCTACACAGACTTCCTTGGCAGTAGTCTAGTGGACAATGTATTTTCAGGTAAATACTGTGCGCACGGCTTATAACTATGACAAAGAGCGCATTGACTTACCACCGCCACTAACTCGAATAGAAATGGAAGTCCCTTAAGTTGTCAAGTATTAACTGCACCCGCAAAAGAATTCAAAACGGTAAACAATTCAATTTCTAGGGTGATACGGGTACTGATCGATAAACCAGAGGATTCTGTTTAGTGCAATTTGGGACGGGGTCGAACAAATAACTAACACAAAAACGCGAGGGTCAAAGTACAAAATGACATACATACGTCCAAACATATATACAAATAAACTAGTGGTGTGCTTGAGCACAAATGGCGAGCGAGCTTTAAACTACACTATTGTTAAATGATTGATTTTAACAAGTAACACTCAAGCTTAAAATAATAGTCAAGTTTTTAAATTACGTATGTAGTAAAGGGGATTTAAAGCCATAGTAACCGCTCCAGCAACTGTTTGAATTGAAAAAGAAGCAACAAAATCAAGTCACTTTATTTAAGGTTTCCTTTATGACATTCTTAATAGTAGTTGTAACGCACAATACTTTCACACAACTGAACATACCTACGCAAGACTTACCTTCGCGGTTCGTCTAGTGGACAATGAATTTACAAGTAAATGCTGTTGAGTAGGGCTTATAACTGTGACAAATAGCAACTAACTCGAATAGAAATGGAGCTCCCATAAGTTTTTGCGTTTAAACTGCACCCGCAAAAGAATTCAAAGCAGTAAACAATTCAATTTCTAAGGTGATACGGGTAATGGTCGCTAAACCGGAGGATTCTGTTTAGTGAAGTTTGGGACGGGGTCGAACGCGGAGCGAACACAAAAATACGGAGGGTCAAAGTACAAAATGACATACATACGTCCAAACATATATATAAACTAGTGGTGTGCTTGAGCACAAATGGCGAGCGAGCCTAAAGACTATACTATTTTTATTGACTTCTAACACTGAAGCTACTGAAAATAAGGTCTAGTTTTTAAATTTAGCATACAGGGTAAAGGGATTTCAGTGCCATAGTAACAACTCTCTGCAACTGCTTGAATTGAAGGAAAAAACAACAACAACAAAACAATACACGTTATTTAAAAGTTTTCTTTGTGATATTCTTTAGCTAAGTAGTGGTTGTAACACACATGCTTTGACACAGCTGGACATGCACCTACACAGACTTACCTTCGCAGTAGTCTAGTGGACAATGTATTTTCAGGTAAATACTGTGCGCACGGCTTATAACCACGACAAAGAGCGCATTGACTTACCACCGCCACTAACTCGAATAGAAATGGAAGTCCCTTAAGTTGTCAAGTTTGAACTGCACCCGCAAAAGAATTCAAAACGGTAAACAAATCAATTTCTAGGGTGATACGGGTACTGATCGATAAACCAGAGGATTCTGTTTAGTGCAATTTGGGACGGGGTCGACCACCTAACTAACACAAAAACGCGAGGGTCAAAGTACAAAATGACATACGTACGTCCAAACATATATACAAATAAATAAATAACTAGTGGTGTGCTTGAGCACAAATGGCGAGCGAGCTTTAAACTACACTGTTGTTACTCAAACTACTAAAATAAAGTTGAGTTGCTAAATTACTAATATACGGTAAAGGGGATTCAATGCCATAGTAACCACTCCCCTCAACTGTTTGAATTGAAAAAGAAGCAACAAAATCAAGTCACGTTATTTAAAATTTTCTTTGTGATATTCTTAATAGTAGTTGTAACGCACAATACTTTCACATAACTGAACATACCTACGCAAGACTTACCTTCGTGGTTCGTCTAGTGGACAATGAATTGTCAAGTAAATGCTGTTGAGTAGTGCTACAACTGTGACAAATAGTGTATTAACTTACCACCGCCACTAACTCGAATAGAAATGGAGCTCCCAGCACCCGCAAAACAATTCAAAGCGGTAAACAATTCAATTTCTAAGGTGATACGGGTAATGGTCGCTAAACCAGAGGATTCTGTTTAGTGAAGTTTGGGACGGGGTCGAACGCCGAGCGAACACAAAAATACGGAGGGTCAAAGTACAAAATGACATACATACGTCCAAACATATATATAAATAAATAAATACAATAAACAATCCCCGATTTTTTCATTTTACCCCTGTAAGTGTCTCGCTCGCAACGCTCGCCGCCAATAATAATAAACATCCCCGATTTTCGATTTTGACCCCTGTAAGTTCTCGCTCGCTACGCTCGCTCGCCAAATAAACAAACATCCCCGATTTTCGATTGTGTTACCCCTGTAAGTGTCTCGCTCGCTACGCTCGCTCGCCAATAAACATCCCCGATTTTTTCATTTTTACCCCTGTAAGTGTCTCGCTCGCTACGCTCGCTCGCCAAATATATATATATATCCGAACTCATTAGAGAGTCAGCTTCGCTGAAATAATAAATCATGCCATTCTCATGTTCTGAACACAAGGATCAAATATGGAAATGGAAATGCTGCAACTTATTATAGACTCCATAGGATGTTGTGCAAGAATTCAGCTAATTAATTGTTTTTTTACTAAGAGAGTCAGTGTGAGAGATTCCAATAATTGACAGCACAACGAGGCACTGTTTAAGATTAATGTAATGCTATATGATGGAAAACACTATTTTAAAAACATGCTAAATCAGTAATGGTTCACTAAATAGAGAATAAAGCAGCATATTGAAGTGTAGATACCATTTATGTTGCAGTTATGCTCTTTTCATAAGAATTATGTATATCTTTAATACTATTTATGTAGCTATATGCAGTATATAAATTCTGAAGAAGTATTTTTCAATATCTAAATTTGAAATTCGTAAAATTTGACAATTTTTTTTCTAATTAGCCTAAAATGATAAGTAATATGTGACCAGTGAATAGACTAAATCAATTGTTTATAAGTCGTCAATTCGCTTTGTGGCACCCTTTAGCGTAAAAAGGAAAAAAGGTGTGGTTACACGAACCCAAATTGCACACTGTATAACTGAACAATCGTTTCTGTAGTAAGGGTGTGGTAGTAGGCTACCAAATTAAGACTGTGCTCACTTGCTGTTAAAGAATCCAGCCATTTAACAGTTGCCTGGCTCTCGTTCTGTGTTCTTATAATAAAAACAGGATTTGTGTATTCTAATTGCGAGCTGAGTGGGACCACTTCCAGTTGTCTGATAGTTCCCCTGGAATAGTTTATGAGCTGTGCTGCTGCTGTTATACTGGATATTTGAGTTTGGTGAGCTATGAACATTGATATACATTATATTGATGAGCAAATGATACACATTTAGTTATTTCTTGATATACAATAATAAAACAAAAGTATGCATATCATTTTTACCGCTAAATACAAAGTTCTAAAACACAGAGATTTTAACTGAGGCCATTTTAATAAAAATGTTATTGCCTCCCATAAATTGTGACAGATCATCGCTATTTTTCTAGTCCTACATAACTCAATTCTTTATTTACAACTGCACTGTGAATAAGTCAGATTGCATAATTATGTAGTACAAGTTTAACATCCTCCAGATTTCAGTGGCATAGTATGGTTCCAAATGTGGTTGACAAATCAGTTAGCTAACAACATCCTCATTCATAGGTTTTAGTGGTGTAGCCAACACTTGAGATGGCTATGGAACATGCAGCAAAAATAATGGTAAAATTTTAGAATAAAGAAAGGGATTGCAGCCTTAAGGAATTTCTGCTCTCAGAGATGTTCTAGGAAAATTATCAACAGTATACAAAAAAAATGTTTAAGTTTGGGTGCTTTATCTTGGGCTTTTGATGAGATAGTGGCAATTTTAATGAACTGACTTCAATGTAACTACAGTTATTGAAAATCGGGTTTACAAGAGTAGAAATTTAGACCTATCTAACCACTCAAAATTGAAACCATAACCTTATCCAGATGCAGCAGTAATGTGCATGTAGTTGAACTCCAAGTGCACCTTTGTTAAAATTACTTAGGTTTTACCTGTAGAGCATCCAGGTATGACTAGCTACATTACTTTTGAACTGGTAGTATGTACTAATGCCACCAGAACTCTTCCCAACACAGTGGTGGATACACAAGATCAATTCACAACATGAGTTAAAGTAGTAGAAGGCTTAAATTAACACTTTCAAATTTCAAGTAGTTGGATTACACTGGTATGCTACTGCTGTGGCTGCACCAAACTTGTTTGCTCATCTTTAACTTAAGATTGTTGGTTTGGCTTGAGCTGAAGTCATACATCCATATATGTTACTCTGGCATAGTAGACATTTGATGAATGTATCACATTAAGATAAACCACACATCCATATGTAATATGTATTACTCTGGCATAGTAGACATTTGATGAATGTGACATATTAAGATAAACCACACATCCATTATAAGGGATATGTAGTACTCAGCATAAGAGATTTCATGATTGTATCATATTAGCATACATAGCAATAAATTGGGCATTCCAGAGTCACAATCAAATTTCATCAAAAATTATTTTCCAAATGCATAATTTGTGATCATAAGAGTATATGATATAATTATGTAGTCCAATGTAGAGGCGGTCATAATTATGCGACTGCTAACAATTATTTTTTCAAATGGCAAAAATAACACATAAATTTCACTTATACAAATAACATAAATTTCTTACAAAGTTGAGCAGAGTGTCATGCATAAGAGCTGTAAAACATTTAGACACTGAAAAAATGTTAAAACCAAGAACAGATGAATTGACAGTTAAATGAGTTTTAGAGATCATAAAGCAGTCAGAAGATGCTCAAAAGAATATCATGATATGTAGCACACTATTATAACTGTATGTGACTGAAAGACTTGACAAAAGATAATAATTAAAATAATTTATCATGCCATTCTCATGTTCTGAACACAAATATAAATTAATGAAATGGGAGTACTGCAGCTTATTATAAACTACATAGGATGTTGTGCAAGACTTCAGCTAATTAGTTTATACTTCTTGAAATATGAGAGTCGGTGTTAGAGATTCCAACAGTTGACAGCACAAGGAAGCACTGTTTAAGAATATGTGCTGCGATATGATGTAAAACACTACTATAAAAGAAAAAAACGTACTAGATAAGTAATGATTTACTAAATCCACAGAATAACAGCATATTTTTAGGTTAGTTATGTTTTTTCTTAACGTAAGCTGTGTTAATTCAGTTGGAGTACTCTTCAATTTTTTTAAAATATATAATTTACAATTTAACAGATTGTTTCTTATCCTAATGAAAAAAATACTATCTGAGTCGTGGGTAGACCAAATCAATAGGTTGTAAGTCACCAAATCGCTTGGCAGCACCTTAGAGTACTGAACGCATACGGAAGTACGAAAAGGTGTGGTCACATTGACCCAACTTGCGCACTACACTTGGACAATCTTGCGTGTAAGAGTGTGGTAGAATGTTGATAGTTAAGATTGTGCTAAAAAATCTAGCCATTAAAGTTGCCTGGCTCTCATCCTTGCTCTTAAAATAAAAATAGTACATGTATGTTCCAATTGAGCGCTGAGTGGGAACTCATCCAGTTATCTAATAGTTCCCCAGGAATAGTTTATGAGCGGTGCTGCTGCTTATACTGGATATTTGAATCTGATGAGTTATAAACATTGATATACATTGTATTGATGAGTGAATGATGCACATTGAGTTATTTCTTAGTAAAGTGTTTCCATATCATTTTTACAGCTAAGTACAAAGTTTTGAAACATTGAGATATTAACTGATGCCATTTTAATGAAAATATTATTGCCTCCTACAAAATATCATAGCTACTCCTAATCTGGCATAGCTTGACCCTTTATCAACCAGTACACTCTATTATCTAACCTGTCAAAATTGAAACCATTGCGGTATCTAGATGCAGTAGTAATGCACTCTTAGTAGAACTCTAAAGTGCGACATAGTTAAAAATTACTCAGGATTTATATGCAGAGCATCCAGGTAGGACTAACAACATTACTTTTGAACTGGTTGTGTGTACTGATGCTACCAGACACTTTAACACCACAGTGGTGGATACACAACTTCAAGTCACTACATTATGAGTTAATGTAATAGAAGGCTTAGCTGTACACTTCAAATTTTCAAGAAGTAGGATTAGGTACATTACAATTGAGGATGCTTAAAAATATGGTTGTGCAAAGGTTGTCTACTTTTCTTTAACTTACAACTTGAGATTAAGTCATACATCCATATAAGTGATGTATTACTCTGGCATAGTAGAGATTTGATGAATGTATCGTATTACGAAAGGCACATATCCATATACGAGATACGTAGTACTCGGAATAAGAGATTTGACGATGGCATCATATTAGGCTATACAGATGACAGGACCTTAGTATGGCTGTTGATGACTTGAGGAAACACAATTCTCTAAATTGCAAGTTTAGAGACAGCATAGTTATGTGTTAACCTTGTCATGTGGGATGACCCACCCCACCTCCTCCCCTCCCTACCCAGATAAACCTCCGTAACCATTAATGGAAGGAGGGGGATTGGTAATGCGCAGGAGCCTCCCTCCCAGCCAATACTTGGAACCAGGTCCTGCACCCCCCAGCTAGATCCTGCTAGCGCACCACTGCTAGATCCTGCTAGCACACCACCGCTAGACCCTGCTAGCTCACCCCTGCTAGATCCTGCTAGCTCACCATTAAACACCCCTACTAGCCCGTGATAGCACCCCCATGCTAGCACCAGTTAGCACCCCCGCGCTAGCCCCTGCTAGCCCTTATTGGCCTCCTCCCGGCTTACTCTATGGCCCATTCCGCTAAGCCAGGTGCCCTGATAAGCCTTTCCCCTGCTGCGGTCTTGCCCCTTCCATTATTAGTTTCCTGAGATTCTTGGGGAGTGTATGTTGGTACAACATCCTCTAACCCCCATGCATCCCCTTACCCGACACCATACTAGGACCTGGCTCTAATACACGACGCATGTAGCTGGGAGGAAAGTGCAATGACTCCTGCGCTATCACACTCCGAAGAGTGGAGGTAATGTTGTGAATGCGTACTAGCTACACAAAACATTAACACAGATCTTATCACCACTAAGGAACCACTACCAGCCACACTAATACTCCCTCCCCACTAATAAACCCTGCTGATGCCTACCTCCTCTACCTCCTAAAGGGGAGTGGGTGGGAGGGGCAAACTTGGAGCACAGATTTCCCACTCTAACTCTTACTATGGCTTTAGCTCACCTCGTTGCTGGCAATCTTGCTCACGTGCCACTGTAACATGTCATCCCCGGCCGCGCCCTCCATCCTGTTCACAAGCCCGTACCTTCCGCTGCAGCGATACTTACCCGATTGCCATTCCAACGTTAACCTCATTTAAACTCATTTAAATTACAATTAACCTTGTCATGTGGGATGACCCACCCCACCTCCTCCCCTCCCTACCCAGATAAACCTCCGTAACCATTAATGGAAGGAGGGGGATTGGTAATGCGCAGGAGCCTCCCTCCCAGCCAATACTTGGAACCAGGTCCTGCACCCCCCAGCTAGATCCTGCTAGCGCACCACTGCTAGATCCTGCTAGCACACCACCGCTAGACCCTGCTAGCTCACCCCTGCTAGATCCTGCTAGCTCACCATTAAACACCCCTACTAGCCCGTGATAGCACCCCCATGCTAGCACCAGTTAGCACCCCCGCGCTAGCCCCTGCTAGCCCTTATTGGCCTCCTCCCGGCTTACTCTATGGCCCATTCCGCTAAGCCAGGTGCCCTGATAAGCCTTTCCCCTGCTGCGGTCTTGCCCCTTCCATTATTAGTTTCCTGAGATTCTTGGGGAGTGTATGTTGGTACAACATCCTCCAGTGGCTGAAAGTCACACTCCCCAAACCCACATACTAAGATAACCCCCTTTAGTTCCCTCTTAACTATAGTATCCCCCACTAACGAATATTTAGGCATGAACAATACCGGTCTGTTATTAATATATAAACCTCTCTTATCCCAACTATTCATTCTTCATATATCCTATCCCAGCAAAACCTTATCTCCCTGGAGTACTGGCATCTCATTTATTGACATCCAACACAACAAGTATAGACAACACGCTAGTTTGATAACCTGGAAGCAGTACGGGTGAGGGTTGCGACATCAGTTCTGATATAATCTAAAAATGCTGATGACTTCCAACGTCCCAGAGTTTGAATGAATGAATCGCTGAGGCCCTTCTGCGCCGCCACTGTCGCCGCACCTATACGGAAGCTGTGACCACTATAACTCCTCGTGTCCATCCCAATAGACTCCAGAACCCGCTTAAGCTCCCTTCCCAGGCGATCTCGCGTCAAGAGAGTCCGATCCTCAAATTTGAAGAGGAACCCAGGCCCAGGAGGTCTACATGCCAAATAGCCAAGCATGGCGGCCACAGGACACAAAATATCACCGGTGGTACCCAAATGCAGAGTGAAACCTGCCCCGAACGGATCAGTCTTGGACGACTTCAATCTCACTTGCAGGTGGGATGGCTGATCATGAGAGTCAACTGAGATGTCCTGGACAGTAAGCTGCCTGTCACCCAAAGTCGACTGAGCAGCGTACGTAAATTCTCCAGCTCGCAAGAAACCGAAAAATCCAAGACAGAAGGCCGCCCATAACATCACCTTGTCACTACAAGGGGGTGACTGTGACCACAGACTATGAATTTGCCGTAAAATATGTGGCGTGATGGGGAGCCTCTTGGCTCTTGGCTTAACCGAACCAAGACGACGCATGCCAGTAAGGACATAACTAAGACGGGGAAATGGCATTGAAGAGGGGTCGGGCCATCCATTAGTGATGTGGAGGTATCGGATTGCAGCTAAATATGATCGTACTGCTCCATATGACAGGTTCTCCACTGCCAATGAGGCTACAAAACGACACAAGGTCACCTCCGATGCTGGCAAAGGAATTAAGGTTGACTGCTGGCAGAAGGCGAGGTAACGTCTTTGCCCTGACTCGTAGACTCTTCTAGTTGACTGCGCAATACCGTGCTCAAAGAGCTGGCAAACAACGTCGTCCAGGCCTCGGAGCCCCAGTTCGGCCTTTCTACTATGAGGAGATGATGCACCTGCGGTGGAATTGGAGTCTCTGGAATCTGTGATATAATAGGGGAAACCAGATCAGCTCTGTCTCTAGATAAAGCATCTGCTACCACATTGACCACTCCTGGCACATGCTCGGCGGATATTTGAAAGCCATAATATGCACCATATAGTGATATACACCTCAATAACTGGACAAGAGGGGGAGATTTCGCTGACCGCTTCTGCACACAGGCAACCACAGCTGCATTGTCAGAGTGGAAACGCACATGTTTACCCACCCAGCTAGGCCCCCATACAGCCGCTGCTACAGCAATTGGAACTAATTCCTTTGTAGAGATGTCAACTTTGTCCCAGTGTGGAGGCCAACTAAACTGGAACCACCCTAGCCCCTCAGCCACAGCGCCACACCCCCATGACCCTGATGCGTCGGTATGGATGTGACAGGAAATAGGGACAGATGCAAAAACTGATCTGCCCGACCAGTGACCCAACAAGCACCTCCACCACAAGATATCAGCACGTGCACCCGCCGTCAAACGAATGAAATGATGTGGCTGCTTCGCCTGCTGAAGCAAGGCGAATAACGCCCTCAGAAAGGATCTGCCTGAGCGCACCACCGTTGCTGCATGGCAGAGATGACCCAAAAAAGATTCCAAATCTTTCCGGGTCGTCGACCTTCGACCAACCCAACTACGTATCATCTCCTGTAGCCTATGCAATTTGACTTCTGGAAGACGCAACCGACCAGCGTTCGTGTCAATCTCAATTCCCAGGAATGTGATGACTCTATCGGGACCCGCCGTCTTATGTGCTGAAACTGGCACCCCCAGGTGAGCAAATGTGCTCAATGCCAATGCTCGTAGCTCCACCCCATCACCTGATACCGGGGGAACAAGAATGAGGAAATCATCCAGATAATGTGAAACCAAAGTGATACCTGCTCTGTAAAGTGCCCAGGTCATCATGTCTGCAACCGCTGAGAAAATTTTCGGAGCTGACCTTAGCCCGAACGGAAGTGCTCTGTCTATATATGTCTGTCCCTCCCACTCGATTCCAAGCCGATGATGATCGCTAGGGTGCACTGGGATCTGCCTGTACGCACTCTCCAGGTCAATCTTCACCATCAGTATGCTAGATCCCAGAGTCTGAATGCACTCAACCACGTCGTCCATATGCATGTACGAGATTGATGCGAGCTCCTCTGAAATTCCCGCATTCACACTGCTACCTCTCGGATAGGAGAGATCGACAATCAGTCTCCACTTGCCTTCCTGATGGGGCTTAGGTATGAGGCCAATGGGGCTGACGTGCACCTGTGAAACCACCTCCCTGGAGAGGGGGCCAATTAACCTACCTAGCCTCCACTCGGACTGGATATACTCAGAGACTACCCCCCGCTGGGAAGCTGCTGACGGGTGATTATGACTGGTTGACTTCACCCGGCACACCTTGCGGCACCCCAACCGAAATCCGTAACACAAACCATTCCACACGTACTGCGAAAAACGCTTGTCCGGGTGAGAGTCGAACACCGGTGCCCAATTCTGCAAGCAGAAGGGTGAGAACAAAACTTGCCACTGAGGTGCATCCTTCCGGTACTCCCCACTCTCGAAGGCCAGTAGATCCTCTACATAGATGTGACGACCCTGGTAGAGTCCCAGACCTCTAGCTGTGAACGGCGGCAGCCCAGCCAGCTCTCCGACTACTGCACCTTCGCTACTTGGACGCTGAGAGTCTGCCTGGCCTCCGCTAACCGACGGTGCTCCACCCGCCGTCCCAGCGCGCGACATGCTGTTGAGAGATTCCTGGCGGACCCGCTCGCCCACGGCATCCAGCAACTGTTGAAGGGATAAAGACGCAACTGAGACGTCGGCGGAACCTCCCGCTGCTTCGTTCCCAGGTGATCCACTATTCGCCAACTCTGAGACAGGGGGGTCTGCCGCTCTCTTCCCCTTTCCTCTCGTTGCCTTTCGCTTCACTTTCGGCATAGATACCTTCCCGGCCAACTCCGTATAAACACAGCACTCGAAGTAACTAAGTAACTCGAAGTAACTAAGTAACTAAGTAAGCAAACTTGGAGCACAGATTTCCCACTCTAACTCTTACTATGGCTTTAGCTCACCTCGTTGCTGGCAATCTTGCTCACGTGCCACTGTAACACGTCATCCCCGGCCGCGCCCTCCATCCTGTTCACAAGCCCGTACCTTCCGCTGCAGCGATACTTACCCGATTGCCATTCCAACGTTAACCTCATTTAAACTCATTTAAATTACAATTAATTTGTAAGCCATAAAATAACAATTGATAAACTTTTAACCAAGGTCTTAATTAATATTTTGTTCAAAGTTTATTTTAACATTTTTGAAACAGGCAATTTAGAAGTAGAAGTCAATGGAATCCCTCAAAAGTATCTGAATCACTTGGTCAAAGTTCCCTATAATGCTAAAGTGTCCCTAACTTGCAGGTCACAGAATGTGGAATTATTAACGTTTATCAATACAACTCTAGATCTGGATCAAAACTTTTTGAACGGACTTTCACCCTACTTATTCATATCAGCTAATGTTACAATTGACCACTTTAATGCAAGGAACAGAGGATTTTATAGATGTGCAACAAATATTCATTCAAAATCATTACAAAGGACGTTAATCACAACAAGTGAGTGTATTATCATTCTGTTATTTTATTGTGCACTAATAGAGTAAAGGTTGTTAATTGAGGTTGACATATTGGTATCACTTACAAACGTACTAATAGATTGAATATTATAGTTAGTATACGTGTGGTATAAAATATTAAGTCGACTAGTCATCAGTTATTTAACAGTCTACTTTGTATACCATGAAATTGTAGTATTGCGTTACATGCTTCTGTTAAATTGGGATGTTACTTCTGGAAGGTGAAGGATAAAGTGAGAAAAACTTGCAAATTTTGTCACTTGTAGATAATTAGCTAATTAAATTGATTAGCTCTTTTAATTATATATAATTATTGAGATTAACCTAGAATTTTTCCAAAATCGTCAAGGTTTTTTACTATGTAATCTCGGTAGTCATTTGTGCTGAAGCACTACAATCTGTTTGCATCATTAATACTAAGCTCTTTTTTGTAATGGCTGCATACTTCTCTAAATAATGTACATTATTTCAAGATTCTTCAGTTAAGGTATCATGTATTACATGATTACAGGCCAACATGAGGTAAACATAACAGATCTAATTCAGGAAAGATTGGGCAATTCCTTATATACTACTATATTAGCTCAATACGCTGGCATTCCTGAGCGATTGCTTCAGTGGTACGTAAATGGGAAGCCTGTAGGCCCCTCAAATACTATATTTCACGTCAAACATGATGGACTGAATTCATATCTGAGATTTAAACACGATGATAATCAAACATATGGAACCTTTATGTTGAAAGTGAATGGTACAAAATGGAAGGATACACTAAAGTTGCCTCATCCTCAACAAATTTCTCGTCTTTTTGGATCCTCCAAAAATATACTTAAACTAGTGACCAAGATAGTAAATGGAAATATTCTCGCTGATGTCAAAGCTACTCCTAACTCTCAATCTGATATGTCTGATCAATTTCAATCACTTAATAGACAAAACCCTACGAACAGAAAATACTTACCGGATATAATTCACTTAGGACAAGACAAGAAACAAAAAATTAAACCAAAAAGTCACCTTGTCCGTCCAGACTCAACGTTTTCTTCCCGAACCAACTTGGCACCTATCAAAAAGGATAGGGATAGAAAATTTTTGAAAGAAGTAATAGAACAAAACAGGAAAGAAGAAAGTACAGTCAATGAATGGACACGCCTACCTGCTCATGCTAAATCTCTAGAGAAGAATATCCACAAAAAGTTCGTTCAAGGAAGCAACATTTTACAAACTCTCCAATCTGATTTTAGTGAGTTAAAACAAAAAGTAATTACGACAAATTCCTTAATTCTTTGTAGCTAATTGAAGAATATTGTTGAAGTTATTGAAAATGGAACTTGATTAGCTACACTGTGTCTTAAATAGTACAATGGTAATGTTATAATTTAGGAACAGTTTAAATGTCACCATTGTTAAATTCCACTTTATGATAATATAAGTCAACTAAATAATTCCAATAGTGCATCTATAAGCATGTCAGAAATTTAAGTAAGCGTATTTAACATTCTCTATGCTCCTATATAATATGTATACATGAATAGAGAGAGAGACAGACAAAGAGAGAAGGAACACAAACAGACAGATGGACAGATAGACAGACAAACAGACAGACAGACAGACAGACAGACAGTCAGTCAGACCGACAGACTTGCATGCTTACATCAAAAATACGCTTCCGATTATAATGCTCTGAATTTTTAGATTCAAATACAACACCTAATAAGGCTATTAAGAAGACTCCTCCAAGTAGCTTGACACTCAATAGGAACAACAATAGAGGAAGTAAAGAAGAAACTGAAGTAGTTCAATTAGGTCCAAACAGGAAACTGAAAAACCTGCTCAATGAATGGATCCGTCAGCAGATTCAAACTAAGCGAACACGTCACTATGTCAACCAAGATTCATCTGTTCATCAAGAACAATTGGATCCTAGCAACAGACAACAGAATGTGAAATCTCATGATACAGACAGAGTACCTTTTCCAGCTCTTCCAACAGATTTATGTAAGCAGTAGAATGGATTTACACTTTACACATTTTAAAATCCAATTCTTGAATAAACGTTGCCTGAGTATCGAGTCTATTTTCTAATTCGGCCACATTTTATACCTTCTGAACACAATATGGTAAATGGAATATTGTGAACCTTTAGGAATATATTAAAGATCGGTTTTGATAACTAATCATAATTGATTTGAAATGATTGGAAAATATACCAGTACAATACAAAAATTACAATGAATCTCAGCTTAGATTACAATTGTCATATTTTTCAATAATTTTAGTCTAATAATAATATTAAGTAAGTATTGTGATTGTACAGTAGTGAATAGCTTATATAACTGTATTATGACTGGAATGAATAGCTATAAAACACTTTCATCTTCATGCATCCATGAAGTGACAAAAAGCATTACATTTTGTATCAGTGTTTTATCATTGTAATACATGGTAATAATTATAAATACTAGCATCTTTACAAGTAGAGGTGAATGGCAAAGTCCTGAAATATCTTCATCATTTGGTGACAGTTCCATATGATGCAAAGGTTGCATTGAAGTGCATTTCACCAACTGCAAAACTACTAACGTTTGTTAACACAACTTTAGACCTGGACCAAAACTTGTGGAACGGACTGTCACCATATTTGTTTGTATACTCAAATATTACTATTAATCATTTTGATGTGATAAATAGAGGATTTTACAGTTGCACCACCAATGTCACTACTAAATCAGCACAAAAGACACTAATCACAACTAGTGAGTTCAAAGTTTGTATTTAGAATTGTATATGCATGTATATTGATGTGTATTATTAATTGAAAATGTAGTTTAAGTAGTGACAATTACAACACGTCAAAACCCCGATTAGAAGATTAAGATGAAGTAAGAACAAGTGCACCACCTTAAACCTTACTCAGATTTCAATGCTGTCTACTACTAGCTGTGCTATAACACTATTACTATTGCTATATCATTAGTAGTGTTTTGTTATCAGGTCAAATTCTTCAGATCCATTAATTTTACATAAAGACGTGCAATTCTGAAATATGAAATCAATTGTAGAATCTGATGGTACTCTAGTGGTAATTATTCCATGTTGCTATTTAATAATAGCAATATCCAATATAATGGTGACTTTGAGGGTGTCAACGTGATAGCTAAGAAGTTGAAATGAAACATAGTCTGTGGAAATTATGTATTTGATTATCTGCAAAGACGCGAAATAATATATATTATATATTGATTTGTTAACTAATTCTCGTTAAATATACATTCTACTAACAGATAAATTTGAAGTTAATATAACAGATCTGATCCAGGAAAGATTGGGAAATTCCATTTATACAACAATACTAGCTCAGTATACTGGCTTTCCTGAGAAATTGCTTCAGTGGTACGTAAATGGGAGGCCTGTAGGCCCAACTAATACCGTATTTGACGTGAAATCTGATGGACTGAATTCATACCTGAGATTCAAACGGGATGTTAATCAAACATATGGAACCTTTATGTTGAAAGTGAACGGTACAAAATGGAAGGATTCACTGAAGTTGTCTCATCCTCAAATTTCAAGCATTTTCGAATCCACAAAAAATAATTTTAACAAAGTAGTAACTAAAATATCACATGGAAGTATTCTTTCTGATGTCAAAGTTGATTCTGATCCTCAATCTGACACATCTGTTAATCAGTTCTTATCACATAATACACATAAGCCAACTAACAGAAAGTTTAGACCTGCAGTCATTCGTTTAGGTCAAGGCAAGACACAAAAACCTAAACCAAAGAGTCATTATGTCCGTCAAAACTCAATTTTTACTTCACAAGCAAACTTGGCACCTAACAAAGACAAATATAGCGATAGGAAATTCCTAAGAGAAGTAATTCGTTTAGGACAGAACCGGAAGCAAGAAAAAGCAGTCAATGAATGGACACACCTACCTGCTCATGCTAAATCTCTAGAGAAGAATACCCACAAAAAAATTGTTCAAGGAAAAAGTATTTTACAAACTCTCTCACCAGATTTGAGTGAGTAAAAACTTAACTAACTATAACATTATTTTTATTCTATCAACAGTTACTTGAATACATATTATGTGAAGCTATTAAAACAATGAAATTTGAATACACAGTCTCATAATCAGTATCATGCTAATGTTATAATTTCGGTGCTGCATAAGATTTAGCAATTGTTAAATTTTCTTTTATAGTTATATAAGCATTACACAATGTGTATATATGATCATTTCATTGTAATGTTATAAATACTAGCATCCTTACAAGTAGCAGTAAATGGCAGGGTTCAGAAATATCTCAGACATTTAGTGAAAGTTCCGTATGATGCCAAGGTCTCATTGAAGTGCATTTCACCAACTGCGAAACTACTAACGTTTGTTAACACAACTTTAGACCTGGACCAAAACTTGTGGAACGGACTGTCACCATACTTATTTGTATACTCAAATATTACAATTAATCATTTTGATGTTAAAAATAGAGGATTTTACAGTTGCACCACCAATGTCACTACTAAATCAGTAGAAAAGACACTAATCACAACTAGTGAGTTCAAAGTTTGTATTTAGAATTGTATATGCAATTACATTGATGTGTATTATTAATTGAAAATGTAGTTTAAGTAATGACAATTATAACACGTCAAAATACTATTGGAAGATTAAGTATCGAGCATGTAAGAACAAGTGCACCACCTTATTATAATGATTAGTAGTGTTTTGTTATCAGGTCAAATTCTTCAGATCCATTAATTTTACATAAAGACGTGCAATTCTGAAATATGAAATCAATTGTAGAATCTGATGGTACTCTAGTGGTAATTATTCCATGTTGCTATTTAATAATAGCAATATCCAATATAATGGTGACTTTTAGGATGTCAACCTGATAGCCAAGAAGTTGAAATGAAATATGCTATGTGGAAATTATGCACTTGATTTTCTCCAATGCTGAGAAATATATATATTTATTCCAAGCTAGATATCTTCACAATGATATTTTTAGGTACTGTGAGATATCTCAGGATATCACAAAGTGTTATCTCATGGCTGTATTGAGCAAGCATATAGCAACCAGGCCTGGCGTACAAGTTTTCTGGGTTTTTATAGCCATTTTTACTCTAGTGGAGCCTACCCAGCCAGGTTAGAGTAGCTGCAATAATATCAGCTACGGTTGTGGGGAGCCCCTAGTGAGTTTTCAGTAACTTTACACCTTGAGTTAACAAAAAACTACTTCAGTGAACATATCTAGTGTGGAATAAACCACTTATTACACTGGTTTGAGTCATATGGCTAGATATTTCACTCACAGGCTTTATTTTCACTGCCTTTGACTCTTGAAAATAAATTAGCCTGCTCATGAAATATTTCACCATATCACACTCTAACTCATGTAATAAGCACAATATATATATATGTATATAATATATATTATAATATATATATATTTTTTAAAACTCATTTTCATTAATAATTATACATTCTAATAACAGATAAATTTGAAGTTAACATAACAGATTTAATCCAGGAAAGATTGGGAAATTCCATTTATACAACAATACTAGCTCAGTATACAGGCTTTCCTGAGAAATTGCTTCAGTGGTACGTAAATGGGAGGCGTGTAGGCCCCTCAAATACCATATTTAATGTTAAATCTGATGGACTGAATTCATACCTGAGATTCAAGCACGATAATAATCAAACATATGGAACCTTTATGCTGAAAGTGAACGGTACAAAATGGAAGGATACACTAAAGTTGCCTCATCCTCAACAAATTTCAAGCATTTTAGAATCCACAAAAAATAGTGTTAAGAAAGTAGTAACCAAAATATCACATGGAAGTATTCTCTCTGATGTCACAGCTTATCCTGATCCTCAATCTGACACATCTGTTAATCAGTTCTTATCACATGATACACATAAGTCAACTAACAGAAAGTTTAGACCTGAAGTCATTCGTTTAGGTCAAGACAAAACACAAAAACCTAAACCAAAGAGTCATTACATCCTTCAAAACTCAATTTTTTCTTCACAAGCAAGAATGGCACCTAACAAAGACAAAGATAGCGATAGGAAATTCCTAAGAGAAGTAATTCGTTTAGGACAGAAGAGGAAATCAGAAAATAAAGTCAATGAATGGACACGCCTACCTACTCATGCTAAATCTCTAGAGAAGAATACCCACAAAAAAATTGTTCAAGGAAATAGTATTTTACAAACTCTCTCACCAGATTTGAGTGAGTTAAAACTTAACTAACCTTGAATGCATATATATGTGAAGCTATTAAAACAATGGAATTTGATTACACAGTTTCGTAAATAGTATCATGCTAATGTTACAATTTCGGTGCTGCATAAGATTAAGCAATTATTTCATTTTCTTTTAGATATATATAAAGCATTACACAATGTGTATATATATATGATCACTTCATTGTAATGTTATAAATACAAGCATCCTTACAAGTAGCAGTAAATGGCAAAGTTCAGAAATATCTCAGACATTTAGTGAAAGTTCCGTATGATGCCAAGGTCTCATTGAAGTGCATTTCACCAACTGCGAAACTACTAACGTTTGTTAACTCAACTTTAGACCTGGACCAAAACTTGTGGAACGGACTATCACCATACTTATTTGTATACTCAAATATTACCATCCATCATTTTGATGTTAAAAATAGAGGATTTTACAGTTGCACCACCAATGTCACTACTAAATCAGTAGAAAAGACACTGATCACAACTAGTGAGTTGGAAGTGTGAATTTCTAGTAGTATCAGCATGTGATGTGGGTATCCATTGAAAAAGTAGACTTAATTTAGACAATACAATATTACAGTTCTAAGCACGGTAAGATAAAATAACATGCCAGCTTTAATGCATGTAAAAATGATGTGGTAGACTTCAAAACTTATCCACTACTTCATGTTAAAGCAGCTTCCTATAGAATATCCCATATTTTGAGTGATAATTCGTTTTCTAGCGATATATTTCCTAAGTGATAGTTGTGCTGGAGATGTTATATTGTGAAGCAATGCACATTAGAAATATGCAAACAATGTTAGGATTTGATTATACTGCCATGAAACATTGTGTTACTAGCATTAAATCATTGACTTATTCACCCAATCATACTTACTAATTCCAGATAAATTTGAACTGAACATAACAGATCTAATTCAGGAAAGATTGGGCAGTTCCATTTATACTACAATACTAGCACAGTATGCAGGCCTTCCTGAGAAATTGCTTCAATGGTACGTAAACGGGAGGCCTGTAGGCCCCTCAAACACCATATTTAACGTGAAATCTGATGGACTGAATTCATACCTGAGATTCAAACACGATGATAATCAAACATATGGAACCTTTATGCTAAAAGTGAACGGTACTAATATGAAAGATACATTAAATATACCTAATCTCCAAGAAACTTCTAGTCTCCTTGGATCTTCAAGATGGTTTCTTAACAAAATAGTAACCAAAGTAGTAAATGGAAATCTTCTTTCTGATATAAAAGCTATCCCTGACACCCAAACTGATACATCATCAAATGAATTCTTGTCACAAAATACGTATAAGCCTAGTAATAGGAAGTTTTTACCAGGAATATTTAGTTTAGGTGAAGGCGGGAAACAGAACATGGACTCTTGGAAAAAAAATAGAAATGGTATGAAATCATTTGTTCCAACTTCACCAACTACTCCACTATACTTACGTAAGTTAAAACAATAGTCATTCCCATCCAAATTTATTAGCAAGGAGTAAAAGGAAGAAAGGTTCATATTACTTTTAAAATATTGACAATTTCCTTCACTTACATAAAAGCAAGCAAGTTTACCTTTACTTAGTTTGTACTTGATACTTAGCATGACTAATAGATAAATATAATGTCCTGACAATCAAATTGACAGAATTTACACAAGACATTCAGTAAAATTATTTGTTTCCTACAGCATCAGTACAAGTTGAGAAACGCACAAAATTATTTGCAAGTAGAAATAAGAATTATAACTACAAACTTGGAGAGAATATGTTATATTCAGGCCATGACAGGAAACAAGAAAAGAGGGTCAAGGAAAGAATGTCCCAATCACATCAAACTAAAGCACCCAGTCACTATGTTGATCAAATATCTCAACAACAGCAGATGGACTCGGGGAAGAACTATGTTACAACTCAAGAAGAGAATGCTTACCAAAAATATCATCCCAAACATTTTGCTTCATCAATGACTCCACCTGATGTGTGTGAGTTTTCAGAAGTTTTAGCTAATTGAATATTCTGAATTCGTTAAGCTGAATTGATATAAAAAATACTTAAATCAAATCACATTTTTGATTTTTATATGAATTTTGTTGAAAGTTAAAATCTATTTAAATACATAGCACACCCACAAGTTGAGGTAAAGGACAGGTTGCCACATAATAAAAACAAAGAAATAAACAGCAAGTTTGAAACTGGAACACATCACTCACCTCAGTCAAAAAAAAACCAAGACAAGATGATAGAGAAATGGATGTCTAAAAGTATTCTAACTAAAGCACCAAGTGACAATGTCAATTCAGATTCAAAGACTTTCCAAAAACAGCAAATGGACTTCAGTGATAGAAACAATTATATAACTTCTCAACATGAAGACAAATACAAAACAATGGAGTCAAAAGTAACTCCTTCCACATCAAGAGTACCAGATGATTTATGTGAGTCTACATCAAATAGTGTGTGTGTATAATTGTGCTAATTATTGGTGTACTTCTTTATAACTGCTGGACTAGATAGCGGATCATGTTATTATTTGTATGTGTCATTTTTTAATAACTGTAAAGCAGTCCACCAAGATGATGTCAATGATATTTTACCACATAAGAAAGTTAGTCAATTTGACAGTAAACTAGGAACAGAAATGTTTAACTTGGGACAAAAGAATGAAAAGCAAAACAGGATCAAGGAAAGGTTGTCTCAACTGATGGGGACAAACACAAGAAGTTACAATGTCAATCAAATGAGTCAAAATTCCAATAGTTTTCCACTACAGCATGAGGTTTCAAAAGACGAAGAGACAACTGGTATGAAGACATTTAAAAATGTGAATTATACTGAGACATTTATGTGAATTTTAGTCATATATACACCTCACCTCACAACTGAAGAAGGCTTATGAGAGAGCTGAAATGTTTTGTGAATTATATCTAATTTTAATGCTACTAAGCTAAAAATATTGAATTACCATAAATGTACTCATTTATATATGGTAGAAGTATGAGAACAGAACTGTTCCCATTCACTTTCCCTACTTGAACGCCATTGTTTAGACGTTGTGATTACTCATCAAAATACATGGCTTCAATTTGTAATTTCCCTATTCCAGGTGGCAGGGTAGCAGGAACTTCTCTAACCTTAGAGTGTAAGATAAATCACACGCTGCTAGAGTCCTTGAGATTCAACAGTTTCACTCACAGCTAAGCATAAGCCTTAGCTCACATCATATCAGTTCTGGGCAGCTTTTACCTTTCCCTGATTTACCATGTGTCTTTAGCTGCAGCTTTCATTCTAGCGTGGGTGTGTTTGCTCGAGTGTGTGATGTCATGTATATACATCTATTATAGTACAGAGTAGTGCTGTTTGAAAAATTTTCATTAACACTATCTCATTATAGGCCCCAAAGAGCAAATCGTGAGAGATGGACCAATAATAACGGTAGATGGGTTTTATGTCAGAGCATTACAATATATTATACATCATGCCCCAGAGATACCTAATATGATCCAAAAAGGCTTGAACTATCTGAGTGAAAAGTTTCTAAATGTAAGGAATAGACTTCACAGTGCACCAGATCCCACAAAGAGACAGCAAGAGAACACAGAATCAAGTCCTCCTCTAAACAATAAAGATTTCCATGAAGATTACATTCATGAATCATTTCATCCAAGACGCAGACTTTCACCAGACTTTAGTAAGTATGAATTAATATATTAGTATAATTTAAGAGATGCTTCATAATTCTTTGTGAATATTGGTGTATTAATAATGTAGCAACAACTATTGCAACTAGAAAACTTTACTCTAAACACTAACAATAAGGAAATTATATTTTACGAGCCTGTCAGAGAAATTTATTAGGCCATATTATAAGTAATAATAATATTTTAGATTAATTTTGCTTCACCCAGTCTAGTCGATAAATACATTTCCATGAACAAATCTGAATATAAAAGTAATTCTGCACATTATTTTGTCTTTTTTTTTTTCTTAGCAAAGTATTTGAACCCTGAAAATAGAAAGATAGAGGAGCGTGGCCAGGTTATTGAGGAAGGTACAGAGCCTGTGGCAGTGGATCTAAAGCC